>ENA-OXVH01000832-OXVH01000832.1-human-gut-metagenome-genome-assembly--contig:-NODE-832-length-6362-cov-10.6437_pt1 | contig 6362 bp, 8 predicted proteins | sample MGYA00249247_ERZ652690 | MGnify/ENA primary metagenome ERZ652690 (study PRJEB26925, sample SAMN05826950) | human gut metagenome | biome: ENVO:2100002; feature: ENVO:00000062; material: ENVO:00002003... | reverse complement strand
GCAAAATACATGGTCTTAAGGGCTTCTTTTCTTTTTTCAGCCGATATTTTTTTTCTTGCTCCCATTATATTTATTACTTTATTATTTCAAATAATTCCTATTATCTTTTCTTGTTACCAGCGTGTCCTCTGAATGTACGAGTTGGAGCAAATTCGCCCAACTTGTGTCCTACCATATTCTCGGTAACATAAACAGGAATAAATTTATTTCCATTGTGAACTGCAACAGTATGGCCTACAAAATCAGGCGAAATCATTGAAGCTCTGGCCCAAGTCTTTACTACGACTTTCTTGCCTGATTCATTCATTGCAAGAATTCTCTTTTCAAGCTTTACGTTAATATATGGACCTTTTTTTAATGAACGACTCATAGTTTACTCAATTAATCAGATTACTTTTTTCTTCTCTCAATAATGTACTTAGACGATTGTTTCTTAGGAGCTCTAGTCTTAAGTCCTTTAGCATACAATCCCTTACGAGATCTTGGGTGACCTCCAGAAGCACGTCCTTCACCACCACCCATCGGGTGATCAACCGGGTTCATTACAACACCACGGTTACGAGGACGACGTCCTTGCCAACGAGAACGTCCAGCTTTACCTGAACTTTCCAACCCATGATCTGAGTTACCAACACTACCGATAGTAGCTTTACAAGTACTAAGAATCTGTCTTACTTCACCTGAAGGCAATTTAATCACACAATACTTACCCTCACGAGAAGTCAACTGAGCGAAGTTACCAGCCGATCTAACCAATGCCGCACCCTGCCCCGGACGTAATTCGATATTATGAATTACAGTACCAACCGGGATGTTCTGAAGAGGAAGAGCATTACCAATCTCTGGCGCTGCTGTTTCACCCGACATCAGAGTCGCACCAACTTGCAATCCATTGGGAGCAATAATATATCTTTTTTCCCCGTCAGCATAAAACAACAAAGCGATACGAGCCGAACGATTTGGATCGTATTCAATTGTTTTAACTACTGCCGGAACACCGTCTTTATTTCTCTTGAAATCGACAATTCTAATCACTTTTCTATGACCGCCACCAATGTAACGCATAGTCATCTTACCTTCGCTGTTACGACCGCCAGATGATTTCTTACCATATACAAGAGACTTTTCTGGTACTGATGCAGTAATTTCTTCGAAAGTACCAATAATTTTATGTCTTTGCCCCGGTGTTGTGGGCTTAAATTTACGTACTGCCATTTTTATTAAATATTGCTATAAAAATCAATAGTATCTCCTTCTTTCAATGTCACGATTGCCTTTTTAAAAGCATTCGTACGTCCATTGATGATACCTGCTTTTGTATAACGGCTCTTATTTTTGCCAGCATACTTCACAGTATTCACATCAACTACTGTAACATTATAAAGAACTTCAACTTCCTTCTTAATTTCCAGTTTGTTAGCATCAGGACGCACAACGAAGCCGAAACGATTCAGCTTATCAGTGATTGTAGTCATTTTCTCTGTTACCAACGGTTTAATAATAATTCCCATTATTTAAGCCTCCTTTTTAAATTAAGATATTGTCAATAGCCTTCAGAGAGTTTTCTGTAAGCACAACAACCCCAGCATTCAATACTCTGTAAGTATTTAATCCTGAGATAGTCTGCACATTAGCACCCTCGATGTTACGAGCTGACAAATATACGTTTTTATTTGCTTCCGGTAAAACTACAAGTAGCTTTTTGTCGGAAACTTTAAGATTTTTTGTCATTGCAACGAAATCTTTTGTCTTAGGAGCTTCAAAAGTGAAATCCTCCACAACAATGATCGCATTGTTTTGCGCTTTATAAGACAAAGCTGACTTACGAGCCAATGTCTTAACTTTTTTATTCAACTTGAAGAAGTAATCTCTTGGTTTCGGACCGAAAACACGAGCACCACCAACAAGAACCGGCGAGTTCATATCACCACGACGAGCTCCGCCACCACCTTTCTGACGACCGATCTTGCGAGTAGAACCGCTGATTTCACTTCTTTCTTTTGATTTATGAGTACCCTGACGCTGATTTGCCATAAATTGTTTTACGTCCAAATAGATAGCGTGGTCGTTGGGCTCAATTCCGAAGATAGATTCGTTTAACGTAACCTTTCTCCCAGTGTCTTCACCTTTAATGTTATATACGTTAACTTCCATTATTTCTCAATTAATACGATTGAACCTTTGCAACCCGGGATAGAACCTTTAATCAAAAGCAGGTTATGATCCGCGATTACTTTTAATACCTGTAAGTTTTGTACAGTGACTCTGTCACCACCAAGTTGTCCACCCATACGCATTCCTTTAAATACTTTAGCAGGGTAAGAACAAGCACCGATAGAACCCGGTTTACGAGCGCGATTGTGCTGGCCGTGAGTAGTCTGACCTACACCACCAAAACCATGTCTTTTTACTACACCTTGAAAACCTTTACCTTTTGAAGTACCAACAACGTCAACAAAGTTAGCGTCATTAAACAACTCAACAGTAACTGTATCACCCAGATTCAATTCTGTTTCAAATTCTTTGAACTCAGCCAAGTGTCTCTTCGGTGTTACCCCAGCTCTTTTGAAGTGACCCATCAACGGTTTAGTTGTATGTTTTTCCTTTTTGTCCTGGAAACCCAACTGAACAGCTGCATAGCCATCTTTCTCTACAGTTTTAACCTGAGTAACAACACAAGGACCTGCTTCGATAACAGTGCATGGAACATTCTTACCATCGGCACTGAAAACGGATGTCATTCCGATTTTTTTTCCTAATAATCCTGGCATTTCACTAATTTTTAATTATCAAACTTTAATTTCTACTTCCACACCACTCGGTAATTCCAACTTCATCAGAGCATCTACTGTCTTAGCCGTTGAGCTATAAATGTCGATCAATCTCTTATAAGAAGATAACTCAAACTGCTCACGAGACTTTTTGTTTACGAAAGTCGAACGGTTCACGGTAAAGATACGCTTATGCGTAGGCAGAGGAATTGGACCGCTAACAATAGCGCCTGTAGCCTTTACAGTTCTTACAATCTTCTCAGCTGACTTGTCAACCAAATTGTGGTCGTAAGATTTTAATTTAATTCTAATTTTCTGACTCATTACAATTTTAAATTAAGATATTTATAATAAGATAAAGCGGCAGACTAAGAGTCATTCGCTAGTCTGCTGCTTTAAATATTTTAGAGTAAATCAGCACGTCCCTTCACTTCTTCCAATACAGCCTTAGCAATAGAAGTAGAAACCTGAGCGTGATGAGAGTAAACCATTGATGAAGTTGCACGACCTGAAGTGATAGTACGCAACGCTGTTACATAACCAAACATTTCAGCCAACGGAACCATTGCCTTCACGATACGAGCACCCGAACGACTAGACTCCATACCTTCTACCTGACCACGCCGCTTATTCAAGTCACCAATAACGTCACCCATGTTTTCTTCCGGGGTCACAACTTCCAGCTTCATGATAGGTTCCATTAGTACAGGACCTGCCTTGGAACAAGCATTCTTATATGCTTGGATAGCACAGATTTCGAAAGACAACTGGTCAGAGTCAACTGGGTGGAATGAACCATCAACCAAAGTTACCTTCAGTGAATCCAACGGATAACCGGCCAATACACCATTTTTCATTGCAGTTGTGAAACCTTTCTGAACTGACGGGATAAATTCCTTAGGAATATTACCACCCTTCACTTCATCGATAAACTGCAATCCACCTTCTTTGAAGTCTTCATCAACCGGACCGATCTTAACAATGATATCAGCAAACTTACCACGTCCACCTGATTGTTTCTTATAAACTTCACGAAGATCAACTGTTTTAGTAATAGCTTCTTTATAGTTAACCTGAGGTTTACCTTGGTTGCATTCTACTTTGAACTCACGTTTCAAACGGTCAATAATAATATCCAAGTGAAGCTCACCCATACCAGAAATAACAGTTTGACCTGTTTGTTCGTCAGTTTTCACTGTAAACGTCGGGTCTTCTTCAGCCAGTTTAGCCAAACCGTTAGACAATTTATCCATGTCTTTCTGAGTCTTAGGTTCTACAGCAATACCAATTACCGGTTCCGGGAAGTCCATAGATTCAAGCACAATCGGAGCAGTTTCATCACACAAAGTATCACCAGTGTGAATGTCTTTAAAACCTACACCAGCACCAATATCCCCAGCACCAATTACCTCAACCGGATTCTGCTTGTTTGAGTGCATCTGGAACAGACGAGAAACACGTTCTTTTTTGCCTGAACGAGAGTTATAGATATAAGAACCAGCCTCAATCTTACCTGAGTATACACGGAAGAAAGTCAAACGCCCTACATACGGGTCGGTGGCGATCTTAAATGCCAAAGCTGAAGTCTTTTCGTCATCACTAGGCTTACGATCTTCTTCAGCACCCGTATCAGGATTTGTACCAATTACGTTTTCCGTATCCAATGGAGAAGGCAAGAAAGCACAGACATAATCAAGCAACGTCTGAACCCCCTTGTTCTTAAATGAAGAGCCGCAAAGCATCGGAACAACAGCCATCTGAACAGTTGCATTACGAAGAGCTCTCAATACTTCTTCTTCAGTAATAGTAGAAGGATCATCGAAATATTTCTCCATCAAAGTATCGTCAAATTCAGCTACTTTTTCAAGCATTTTATCTCTCCATTCGTTAGCTTCATCAACAAGGTCAGCCGGAATTTCTTCTACGCTATAATCAGCACCCATTGTTTCGTCATGCCAATAGATAGCTTTCATTTTAATCAAGTCAACAAGACCTTTGAAAGATTCCTCAGCACCGATAGGTACAACGATGGGACAAGGATTAGCACCCAAAACGTCCTTCATCTGACGCACAACTTCAAAGAAGTCAGCACCGGAACGGTCCATTTTGTTTACGTATGCGATACGTGGTACATTATATTTATCAGCCTGGCGCCATACAGTTTCTGATTGCGGTTCTACACCACCTACTGCACAGTAAGCAGCAACAGCACCATCCAAAATACGCAATGAACGTTCTACCTCTGCGGTAAAGTCAACGTGCCCCGGAGTATCAATCAAGTTGATTTTATAAGTATCACCAGCATACTTCCATCGTGTAGTTGTTGCGGCAGATGTAATAGTAATACCACGTTCTTGTTCCTGTTCCATCCAGTCCATAGTAGCAGCACCGTCATGCACCTCACCAATTTTGTGAGTCAATCCGGTGTAGAACAGGATACGTTCAGAAGTTGTTGTCTTTCCGGCATCGATGTGAGCCATGATACCGATATTACGAGTCAAATGTAAATCTTGCTTAGCCATTTTATATCCTTTACTTTAAGTTTTTAATTGATTGTATCTTAATAGTATTAGAATCTAAAATGAGCAAATGCACGGTTAGCTTCAGCCATTCTATGCATATCTTCTTTACGCTTGTATGCACCACCTTGTTCATTGAAGGCATCCATGATTTCAGCAGCTAACTTATCAGCCATTGATTTACCACCTCTTTTACGAGCAAACAGAATCAAGTTCTTCATTGAGATTGATTCCTTACGGTCCGGACGGATTTCTGTAGGAACTTGGAAAGTAGCACCACCTACACGGCGAGACTTAACTTCCACTTGTGGAGTCACATTATCCAAAGCCTTTTTCCAGATTTCGAGAGCAGATTTTTCTTCATTAGGAAGTTTTACTTTCACTGTTTCCAGAGCGGCATAAAAGATTTCATAAGATGTATTCTTTTTACCATCATACATCAAGTGGTTTACAAACTTAGAAACCTTTTGATCATTAAAAACGGGATCCGGAAGGATAACGCGTTTTTTAGGTTTTGCTTTTCTCATTTGTTTGAAAAATAATGTTTTTGTTCTTGGTTGTTACTTCTTGACTTCTTCAACTCTCCCTCCGGAGAATTTACTCAACCCTTAGCATCTCCAACAAACTAAAACGTAAGTTATTACTTTAATTTTAATTAGATTTTAATCCTTATTTCTTTTTAGCTGGTGCAGCTTGTCCCGGTTTCGGACGTTTAGCTCCGTATTTAGAACGTCTTTGAGTACGGCCAGCAACACCTGCTGTATCAAGTGTACCACGAACGATGTGATAACGTACACCCGGAAGGTCCTTTACACGACCGCCACGTACCAAAACGATTGAGTGTTCCTGCAAGTTGTGTCCTTCTCCCGGAATGTAAGAGTTTACCTCTTTTTGGTTAGTCAAACGTACACGAGCTACTTTACGCATTGCAGAGTTCGGCTTCTTCGGAGTAGTAGTATATACTCTCACGCAAACGCCACGTCTTTGGGGACATGAATCCAAGGCAGGAGATTTACTTTTCTCCACCAGCACTTCGCGTCCTTTTCTTACTAATTGCTGAATTGTAGGCATT
>ENA-OXVH01000768-OXVH01000768.1-human-gut-metagenome-genome-assembly--contig:-NODE-768-length-7015-cov-50.1573_pt1 | contig 7015 bp, 10 predicted proteins | sample MGYA00249247_ERZ652690 | MGnify/ENA primary metagenome ERZ652690 (study PRJEB26925, sample SAMN05826950) | human gut metagenome | biome: ENVO:2100002; feature: ENVO:00000062; material: ENVO:00002003... | reverse complement strand
GCATCTACCCAGCGGCAAGGCGAAATCCGGGCGCACGTCAGCGACACGCACCACGGCATGGAAATTACAGGTACTCATTACGAACCTCGGTTAATTAAAAACAGGCTTTCAGATGCCGCGCAGAATGCGGCTTGCGGGGACTCATGCGCTTAGATTGGTGTGGTAGTACCGGGTTGGTGCGCACTCAGTCTTGCAGGGCGCATTCCACCGTTGGGCGTAAGCGACCAGCACGTTTGCCAGCGGAGCGCTGCGCAACCAGAGCACGGTATTGTTCGTCGTACTGGCGATGGCCGGGGCCATACCCTGATTGCTGCGCCCACTGCGAAAGCTGGTCATACGCTGCTATAAACTCAGCATGTGACATTCCGACAGGTTGCGCGGCAGGCTGGCCGTATGGGTTTCCCTGTGCAGGAACGTACCCGGAAGCAGAACCAGCAGCCATACGTTCTTGCAGGTACTGAACCGCCCGCTGCATCTGCGCAGGGTCGCCAGACATAACCATACGTTCAAGGGTGGATTGCGTCCCAGCGTCGAGTGTGCCAGCGTACTGCAACATCGCGTCAACTGTCCCCTGCCCTAGCTGGCTTTCGACAGACTGGTGAAACTGCCCCATTAACCCTTGTAGCTCGGCGGTGTACTCAATAGCTGTTCCATCCATCAGGGGGATAGTATCGCCCACCTGCGCCCCGGCGCTGTCCGCGTTCTGGTCTTGCTGATTAGCAATGTTGCCATTATTCCATTGGCCGCCATCATTGCCATTAACGGGCTGGGTACGGAGGAAATCAGCATCAGCAGGCGCAGAGCTAAAGCGAGATGCGCCATTGTCAGCGCCAACAGGTGCAGCCATGTACGGCGATTGCTGCGATGCAGTATCAGCACCGGAAAGGTACGGATTAACATTCTGGTCAGACATAAATTATTCTCCTGATAATGCTCTAAAGTCGTGTACCTGCGCTAACAACAGCATATGAACAGGCACACAACGTTCCGGCAGTTTGCGCACACCGTGATACGCTTTACCCATATCCCGACGATCAACCTGATAGGCGTGGGCGAGGTCTGCCTGACTCACCTCAAGCGATTCAGAAATCAGCTTTAATTGTGCAGCCCAGTCTGTATTCTTGCGTGGCGGCAGCAATACGATAGTTTTGCTCATGGTAATTCCTCGTTAAAGTAATCTACGTTTACGAAGCCAACGACGCTCACCAACGGAGCCGCGCGGGCGTTGTTTCGGATTCTGGTTAAGTGTTTGGCTGGGGTCGATTCGCCCTTCCCCGGTCAGGTTCTGCGTCAGCACATCCCAACCCCGTGATTCAATCGGAGCGTATCCTTCGCGTTGTTCGTCAAGGTTCACGTAGAGATCAGGGTTAACGGCGGGGTGCAGCGGTTCGTTCTCTGCCATCATTCAGCCTCGCTGAATTTGGAGTTAACAAACTCCAGAGTATCCGGGTACGACCAACGATTTCTCAGACAGCGTTGCACATGCGCGACGACTTCAACAGGGACGCCCAGCTTCCCGGCGATCTCCGCAGCAGGCCAACCGAAGCGCTCTAACTTGTGGATTTCATCTAAATCAGTAAGCACTAACTTGCGCACTACTTTCGCTTTCTCCGGCTTTGCTTTGACGGCTTTCGGCACTGGGTGCGTGTGGACGTTGCTAAAGCGGGAATGGGCGATAGCCAGCACAGTCTCAGGGCGAATCAGCATATCGCGGGCAATCATAAACTCTGTATCGCGGTGCAACTTGCCGGGCTTATAGCGGCTGCGGATGGCGTTGTACTCCGCCAGAGTAATATCAGCATCGTCTTTCCAATGTTCGGCCAAGTCATCGACATAGACGCCACGGATTACAGCATCAATATCGGTCAGGGTATGACCTGTCTCCGCTGCAATCTCTTCATTGTTCTTTAGGTGCTTATGAGCCAGCGCGTTAATGCGCTGGATATCGGTAATACTCAAAGTCATAAATTAAACTCCGAATCAAATTTGATCTGGTCAGTAACCAACGTGTGAATCAGCGCAAGGCTTGACGCGGTATGTATGCCCGACTTGCGGGCGTTGTCGTACATGGTGCGTGCGGCGCTCTGATAGTTCGGTGGCAGCGTGGCGAACCATTGTCTGAATTGTTCAGGGGTCATTGTTCGTCATCCTCCGGGAACACGTTGTTGAATGATGTGTCCGGTGCTTCTACGGCGTTGGCCTTAAGGAAGTTGACCGCACTGGATAACTCCGCTGCGACCATGCGCGACTCGCCAGCCTTATCTTCCTCAAGGCGGCGAATCAGCGCCCCAAGAAGCAAGCCCTTCATTCGCCATGTTTCATTTTCAAATTCAGATTTCGTCATTGGTGGTTATCTCCAACTGGTAACAAGCCAAGCGCACGGATGTGCTGTATCACTTCTTGATGCACAGGCTTCGGCAGGAACAAGCGGCGGGCAATGGCGGCGTAAACTTCATCAGGAGTCTTGCGCACTGGATGCACCCGGCCATTGAAAACCCGGTCGGACAACCGGACGGCTTTCCAGCGACGCGAGCCATCCGGCCTTTTCATGCGGTTCAGTACAGCGGCCAGACACTCCCACGGCTCGCAATCATTCAGCAGGCAATATCGCTCCAGCGGTGTAGATACCTCGCTAATGATGGCCTCACGATTAAGGGTCTTGCGATGAGGTTCGGCCAGTTCATCCCAGTTGTACCCATTCAGGGCAAAGGCTAGTTGTGCGGTGATGAGCGCATCCGCACGCGCAGCACGACGCTGCGCATGTTCGGTAACAGGCATATGATTAACTCCAGAGAATCAGGGAGAGCCTTTCGACTCAGAGGTATTTAGCGATGTACTGCCAGTTACAGTTTTCAGGGCGGTAGAAGTAAGCAAGCTCATCAGGAGCAACATCCAGCGCCAGCGATGACCACAGCAGAAAAGCGCGGGCAGGTTCCCCATCGCGCCCGGCTCGTCCAATCATCTGAACGAGATCAGGCAAGTCATCGGGAACGTATGTCACGACAACGTTACGGATATCAGGAACATCAGCACCCAGCCCGAAGGCTTTAGTAGCAATCAGAATCGCGCCCGGCGCAGAGGCAAACCACTCAGCGTTTGCGTGGCGTTCCTCGTTGCTCAGGTGCATCGTCTTCGAGTGATATGGGCGCGCCCGGTCGCCGAAGAGTTTCAGGTACGCCCGCAACGTCTTAAGGTCATTGACTAGAATGAGCGTCTTCTCTTCCTCTGGCAGAGCCTCGACCAGACCAACAGCCGCGCGGTATCGCTGGCGGCACTGCCTGACCGGAATCAACTGGATATTCTCGCGAGCAACATCAGCACGGAATGTAACGTAATCGCCACGGCATCCCAGCGCCTCCATTAAACCGCTCTCATTTTCACGTAGTAGAGTAGCCGTAAACACGCAGCGCTGAGCCGAGGGAAAAGCATTCTGTAGTGTGTGCTGCATTGCGTCGTAAGCTGGGCGGAAATCCCAGTCTTTGACCGTGTGTGCCTCATCGATAATAAAACGATCAACGCCATAAGCCATCAGCGCCGCGAGAACCTGACTCGACGGAACCAGATGTTCAGGCGAAACAACAGCAACCCGGAACGCCCCGGCTGCTAGTCCCGCCAGTTGTTGTGCGTTGCGGTGCCTCGGTAGCTTATCGCCAAAGGCCACAGCGTGAATGCCAGCCTCCCGCAACTGGCGGAGAATCTGACGCTTAAGGGTATTAGTAGGAACCACGATTACAGACAGGCCAATGCCAGCGCGGGACTCATAAATCAATGGATAAGTGAAGGCGGCGCTTTTGCCATACCCGGTCGGCAGTACGGCAAGCACATCACTGCCACGGGAAAAGATCGCATCAGCAACAGACAACTGCCCCGGCCTCCACTCCAGCCCATCAGGTGGCAGCAGGCTAACGCGTGCGTTTCGGTCACAGCGAGCCAGCGGGCGGAACTCATACGGTGCAGTATTCAGTGGCGGCACAGACGGCGAAGCAGCCAAGCCGTTCGGGTCACAATGATGATTAGAACTATTAAATCTATCTTCGGTAGGCTTCGACTCTCCACACCACAATTGACGAAACTCCCCTGAGTCTCCGTAGCGTTTGAAATCTGCGTTGCGCATAGCTTCCATTTGGTTCATGCCCCGACTGATACGGCGCATGGTCTTCTCATCGCAAATCAGGAACTCGCGGCAGGCTTTGAGAAAAGCATTCTGTCCGGTTGTCGCTTCCGGCACGGCGTGCTCGCGCGGTTTCAATGCGGCATCGTCTACGCGAACACCGGGAAAATCTGGCGGCAGCGGGTCAACATAACGAGCGGGCTTCTTATTAAGCCATTGCTCAATCTCAGCGCGTCGGCAGTGAATCGCGTCGCCGGGCTGGATGACTTGCCGCAACCCAGTGTCAGAGCGCTGTTTTTGTTTCTTCGGTTGAACACCGTGCAGCGTTCGCCACTCCCGCAAGGTCATCGCGGAGCCATCTGCATTGTAATAAAACTCTTCGGTCTTTGTGTTGTATGCCGCCTTAACGGGTTTACGCTTTACAGGGCATATCTTGGAACGTCGAATAACAATCCCGTCAGCGATCATTTGCTGTACATCTGCGTCCGCAGTATTGAGCGGGTCAGCGTCGGCAGCCTGCGCAAGCAGGCGGCGTAGGTTTGTTGGCATGGTGAAATCTCCAGAAAATAGGGGTAGGTATTAGCTCAGGTTGGGTCAGCGGTACGGGTTCGGCAGACTCTCTGCCCTTTTAGAAGTTTTCATGTCAGCAACAGTGTCAGTGTCTTTATCTGCCTTAATAGTCACTTTCAAAATCGGAGAGTTTGTCGCGCTTCGGGAGTTATTCTTTCTCCTTAGTAGATACCTTCATTAGCTCATTTTTTAGCCACCACCTCGCTAAGCCTTATTGAGCCTGGGCTGGCAATACTTAACAACGCGATTTTTGTCGGTCAAAAGCGGGTAAGTAATGCTCTATATCTCCTTATTAGTAGCTTTTAAAACAGAAAACATAAGTTACTGTAATCATTATATAATTATGAAAGTGTCTATAGTGATATAGTATCGCTAGATACGCAGAGCGAGCGCGGCGCAGCCGAAACAAGCGAGCGCCGAACGGATGACGGATGGCAGACCGTAGGACTGACAGACGGCAGACAGTGAAGGCAGTAGGACAGGTAACAGACAGTAGACCGTGACGGCGTGCCATAGCTGGCAGTAGCACAGCAGGCAGTAAGACCAATGACCAACGGCTAAGACCTGAAAGGAAACGAACAAGAAAGATGATTGAACGATACAGAAATGAATGAAGATGTTTTGAAGGATACCTACTGATACCAGTATGTGATTGAATACAGTAATCATACCGATACAGAGTACCGTTCCACTACACATCCCCGCCGCGTTGCCTGCCACGGCAAGCACGGTTGCGTAGAGTGGCCGAGCATCACAGCGGGCGAAGTCCGGGAATGAGCCAAAGGCGATGGAGCGGGCTGGAGCATAGCGAGAAGCGCAGCAAGTGAAGAGAGCGAAGCACTCGTAACTACATTTAGGAGAAGGGATGTAAGGGAAGAACCCTTTCTTGTACATGTATTTAAAATGCAACTTTAAAGATACTACTAACGTGTTGACCAGCTTCAAATCTAGCTTAGTGATTGGACAACGCAGCCTTTGATCCCTTCCCCTGCCCCATCCCTCGAATTGTTCAGTGATGAATCACATTCACAATCTGATCTCGATGTTCATCGTCTGGCACGGCTAAAGCCCCGCCACCTCTTCACATCGAGAGCCGCAAGTAATACGAAAATACATTATAAATCATATCGTTATGATATTACGCATAACATAACCCTCTGAAATTAATACAAAAGCTGTAGGTCATCCATCACCCACAGCCCAGTAACGGCCAGTCATAGCACCTCATTCGGTTGTAGGCCATCACTCCTCGCCCTTGTTCCAGTGGCGTTTAACGGTGCTCACGCTAACGCCGAGACGCTTCGCTACCTTCGATTGAGACAGCCCCTCACTCCGCAACTCCAGCACCTTTTCAGTGGTGTCGGTGGCTTCCTTGCGTCCCAGCTTAACGCCATTGGCTTTCGCCTTCTCCAGCCCGTCCAGCGTCCTCTCACGGATACGGTTTCGCTCGAACTCAGCAAAAGCTCCAAACATCTGGCGGATTAGCTTGCCCTCAGATGAAGTCAGATCACGCGCTGGCAGGTCAAGAGACACCACCTTCACGCCACGTTCTAACAGCATGTCGATGGTCTGTTGCACGTCGATGTTGTCGCGCCCCAGCCTGTCCAGTTTCAGCACGACAAGCTGATCTCCCGCTTCCAGCTTATGCTCAACCATCGCCCGAAACTTAGGGCGCTGCATAGCCTGAACGCTGCCGGAAATGTCCTCGCTGATTACCCTGCTCTCAGGCACCGTGTACCCGGCACGCTCAATAGCCAGCACCTGATTCTGCGTATCCTGCTCGCGTGTTGAAACGCGGCAGTAGATAAAAGTCCTCATGCTTCACCTCTCCCGTCTGGTATCACAAAACGGTAGCATCATTGCATTGGTGGTAGCATTTAGTCAAACCCTAAATTGATGACACCAGATAGTAATCACTCAGGAAGGTAGCAAGAATCGAACGATTGATGACACCATCAAACACTGGCAGTGTGCCCTCGGCAACACGCGCCTGCAACGGTTGCCTCGGATGAGCAAAATCTTAGGGTTTTCTCAGCGACCCCTGACGCGCGGGCACGCACATGCGCACGGGGGCGCGGGCGAGCTATAGAGTTGAGGGAGGGGCAACCATAAGCGTGCAATTTTTCAAGCCGGGGATTCAGCTATAGGCTAACGGTAGAATGCGGCTTGTAGAGGGTTGTGCGCACATACCCAGTACAACCGCATTACTCCATGCGCACAAACCCCGGAGAGCCGCTTGCGGTGGGGTTTAAGAGGTACAATTTTTGGTTCGGGTCATAAAGGACTTTTGAGAGCTGACTTAGCTTATTTAAACTGCATTCGTCTTGGCTATGG
>ENA-OXVH01000760-OXVH01000760.1-human-gut-metagenome-genome-assembly--contig:-NODE-760-length-7086-cov-11.8585_pt1 | contig 7086 bp, 7 predicted proteins | sample MGYA00249247_ERZ652690 | MGnify/ENA primary metagenome ERZ652690 (study PRJEB26925, sample SAMN05826950) | human gut metagenome | biome: ENVO:2100002; feature: ENVO:00000062; material: ENVO:00002003... | reverse complement strand
AGATTACTACGCGTCTCGTGGGCTCGGAGATGTGTATAAGAGACAGATACATATCTCCGTTATCATAGTTGCGGGCTGTGACAACCCCATTAATAGGACTTACTAAAGAAGTGTTTTCCAACAGATTCTTATAGGCTGTGCGCTGTACGTCGAGCTGCATTTTCGAAGCATCCCATTCTGATTTGGATGCACCGCCGACCTTGTACAGTTCGTCCATACGGTTGAATTCTATTTCCTGATTGTCCAGTTGCAATTTTGTCTGTTTCAGATTGGCTGCGTCCATTTGTACCAATTTCTGACCTTTGGATACACGGTCGCCCACTTCTACAAAAATCTGGTCGATACGCACAGGAGATGAAGGTGCGATGTTGTTCTTCGCTTCCGCCTCTACTGTTGCCGTATATTCCTGAATCTGGTCTACGGGACGGGCTTTCACATCGGCCACCTTTACTTTGGGCTTCTCAACCACGTGTTCCGTAGCAGCTTTATCTTTTCCACCCGTACATGAGCCCATAACCACGGTTAACAGCAGGGCTACTAATTGGATACTTTTTTTCATATTCCTTAGTTGTAATTTTTTTAGTTGTCTATCTTTATTCTTTTCCTAGCACCTTATCGAGATCTGCCTTAGCAATCAGATAATCATAAATGGATTGGTTATAAGTGAGTTGAGCCTGAGTCAGAGATACTTGCGAACTGTTCAGTTCGAGCACTGTACCCTTACCGACATCGTAGCGTTTGCCGGCAATCAGTACCGCCTTCTCAGCCTGCATCACGTTTTCCTTGTTACTGACCACCTGCTCAGAGCTGGCAGCCATGTTGTTGCGGTAACTTACGATTTCCATATTCAGCTTTCTTTCCGTGTCAATGCGGTTCCAATCAAGTTGGCGCATCTGGATACGGGCAGATTTTACTTTCGTAAAGTTGCTTGCTTTGTACAAAGGAATGCTCAAGTTGAACATCAGGCTGGAACTATTACTCCAATTATACTCGAAGAAGTTAATATTCGGGTTGTACAAGGACTGATAGTTATATGAGAAACTCATCGACAACGTAGGGATAAAACTTGATTTTGCGACCTTCAAGCTCTTCTCCAACATTTTCATGTTCAAGTCCAACTGCTTCATGGTAGTGTTATTCTCCAATCCGACTTCTTCATCCTTCAGTTGATTGGCAAATACAGCCGTTTCATAATTCGTCAGACTGTCTTCTGTTTTAAGTTCTACGTCGGCGGTAATTCCCATTAACACTTTCAACTGCAACTTCGCCAGAGTCACCCCATTGGCTGCTGAAATCACATTCGGCTTAATGCTGCGCATCTGTACCTCAGCACTGATCTTATCATATTCACTCACTGCGCCTTGCTCATATTTGGCATTGACGATGTTAAAGTTGTCTTCCGCCAGTTTGTAGCTTCCCAGAAGCACGTCGTAGCTGTCTTGTGCGAGCATCAGTTGATAATAGGCTTTACTCACCTGATTCACCAAATCCAGTTTGGAAGCACGAGACTTCTCTACTGCCAGTTCGATATCCGTCTTTGTCATCGACATTGTCCGATAGACAGCCGGTGCAAACAAAGGCAGGTTAATGCTTAGTCCGGCATTGGCGGTGTTCGTTCCGTCCTGCCCCATTTTGAACGACATATCGTTCAGTTTCATTTCAGCCGCTTTAATCGTATGGTCCAGCGAACCAGCGATGCTTGCTTCAGGCAGCAGACTTTGCCATGCTTCTTTGCCGGCTACTTTTTTCAAAGCAATTTCTTCTGCCGCCACCTTCATCGTAGGATTCTCATCCAACGCAATTGTTAAGGCTTTGTCCAAGGTTAAGGTCAGTGTGTCCTTCGCCGCTTGTGCGTTTTGCGCTTTTGCAATGCCAAATGCGCAAAGTGCAACAGTTGCCAGAAGTATCTTCCTACCTGTCAGTCTCTTCATTCTGTTCATAAAACTAGTTTCTAATTGATCTTTTAGTTGTTTGTCTCCAGAACCTCATCGGTCGCTTATTCTATGCGGCTCCTACGATATTCTGATATAAAATCTTCCAGTACTTTCGCGCCTTTCTCCGTAGAGATGCCGCGTATATAGGTAAACATAATAGACTCATACACCTCTATAAAGGAATATTCGTTGCATACATCCGTATTCAACAGCACATCGAACTGCTCGCGTACCAGCAAATTGACGATTGCAAAGTTGACATCCGAACGGAAAATGCCTTGCTCCACTCCCAACATAAAAAAGGACATGGTTTTCTCCGAATCACTCTCGCTGCGCTCTTTCATCATATTATATACCTTCGGATACTTCTTGATGTCTTCAAAAAAACGCTTGTTCGTCTTATGAAACATCTCAATACTCTTTTGGAATACGGCAAGTATCACTTCCAACACATTGTGGGACTGCTCATAAACTTCCTGTAAATACCGGTCTCTTTCTGCCTGCACCGTCAGTATACAATCCTTCAGCAACGATTCCTTATCTACAAAAACTTCATAAAGCGTACGTTTGGAGATACCTAATGCTGCTGCAATATCATCCATCGTAATACTCTTAATACCTTTTGTAGTAAAAGCCTCTGTTGCCGTTGCTATAATCCGTTCTTTCAACTCCGCCCGTTGGGAAGCGTCTTTTCCATGTTCTGTCATCGTTCGTTTTCTATTTCATTATAATCCAGTTTTCTGTTTTCCCTTGCATCGGGAGGAAAAACGGAACAAAGATATATAGAAAACTCAATTAAGAAATCAAGTTTCCATTTATTTGTAGCCCATTTGATAAATATTATCATTCGTTGGACAGAAATGAAAACAAGTGTTAAGAGGAAATACGGACCAAACACAGCACAAAGATAAAGAGGAAGGAGATGCGAGGTAAAGTTTTATCGGTATCGGAAGGGGTACACCCGACAAAAGCCGGATAAGGAGGTAGTGTATTGCCAAGAGTTATCTTCATAATAAGCAGAATTAAAGACTACAAACTGTAAGCAATACAGTTTGATAACTCTCCGCAATGTAGGAAAAAAGAAAGTAAAAGACAAGGGAAATGATGGATTTATTATCAGAAAGGTATTATACCTCATATATGGCGTACCGGAACCGCCTTATCATAAATCGTACCACAACCGATAGCTATGGCAAAGAATCCTCTGCCCTATTTCTCTTGACTATCACGTAGTTTTAGCAAATAGTCGAATGTGTCTTTTGCCTCCTGGCTGTCTTCCTTCAGGTAAGCTTGTTTCCATTCCGGGTACTTATCCAATATTTGAAGCATCTTATCTTTTCCGAGAAATTCAATCTTGCCCGTTTCCCCATTCAGTTCATAACAAACGCGTTTGGTCACCAAGCTCGAAGCGGCAAGGGCGTCACCGATATTTCCTCCGAGTTTTACATCGTCGTCTTCTACAAAATTGCCACCGATAACTGATCCCAAAGGCATGGCACAGAAGTAGATATTCTTGCCTAACTGAACTGCCGGAGCATACCATGCCCCAAAACGCAGTTTCTTATAGCGCAGCTTGCGACAGTTCAAATATAAATCTCCTTCTTCACTTCGCACTGCAAAACAACGTTTCTTCAAGCGGCGGCACATAGACTCATCATCGCCTGCCGTTATACGGTAGTCAGCCCCGCCTGTCAATACGATCTGATTTCTGGAACGTTTCTCCACACGTAGCACTGCTATGGTGTCTCCATTTTGAGCAAGCAACTCTTTCAAGTTGGAATAGATAATATTCTGCGCAATCAACGGGAGGCCAATCACGCTCATCAACAGCCATAAGATACATCTTTTTTTCATAAGCCTTCCTCCTTTCCTTTCTAACGCCTTTTCGAGTGGAAAGTTATACATTTTAGCGGATAAATGCAAGGACAGAAAAAGAAATATTGAAAAAAAGGGGTTTTCTTCAAATTTGATGGTAATTTAGCAAATCGGTGGTATCTTCATTCTCCTCCTTCCGGAAGGAGGAGTACCCGTAGGGGGAGGTGGTAGGTAAACACATAATTCGTTTATTATCAACCCTGTGCATCTACCTGCCGCCTCGACTTTCAGCCCCCTTCCTTCCCCCAAAAGAGGAATGAAGACATCACCGACTTGCTAAATTACCATCAAATTTGAAAAAGAGCCCCCAAAAAAGTAACTGAATACTTGACTTTGCCTTCCTGATGTGTTATCTTTGTATCTGTTATTACAAAATATATTTCTATTTAATATGCAGGTAAAGGGGGAAGCAGTGTATTCTCCCTTTTTTTTATGTCTGATCGTGCCGAAAGAAGAAATCACCTTTTGTTTTTGAGGAAATGCAGGCTCTATTTTTATAAAACGGAGGCTCTGTTCGGGTGAAACAGAGGCTTTGTTTTACTAAAACACAGGCTCAACATTCATTAAGCGTGGGGTTAGCACTCCCAAAGCGTAGGTTTAGTCCCCGTAAAGCGTAGGGTTAGCTCTCATAAGTCGCGAGATTGGCTTTGCTATTCCTGCATCGAGGATTTACGAGAGCTGAATGCATCATCCGGCAGCTCTCATTTTCGCTTCCTATTCGCTTTGCGTTAATAAACAGTAAATCTGCTCTTGACAAAAACAAGCTCATAGCCTGTCCGTTGTTAAATATATTACCTTTGCGCAAAAAGTATCAAAGCAATTATGGAGAAACTGGAAAATATAATCTCAACCTATCAGCAAATTATTCAAGAGTCGGAACAAGCTCTTCAGAGGGCCCGGAAACGCATCTATTATATCAGCCTTCTACGCCTTGTGCTATTTGTAGAAGCCATAGCGGCAGCCTTTATCTTCTGGAGCGACGGCTGGTTATCTCTTTTCGTCTTTGCCATTCTGCCTTTTATATCATTTATCTGGCTGGTAAAACGACATAATCTCTGGTTTTACCGGAAAGATTATCTGAAAAAGAAAATAGAAATCAACGAACAGGAGTTACGGGCCATTCAATATGATTTTTCCGATTTCGACAGCGGAAATGAATATATCGACCCTGCGCATCTCTATACTTATGACTTGGATGTATTCGGCGATTATTCGCTTTTCCAATATATCAACCGTACTTCAACGCCTGTCGGCAAGCAACATCTGGCTGATTGGTTCAACGCACATCTGGAACTAAAAGAATCGATCGAACAACGCCAGGAGGCTATCCGGGAATTATCAACCGATCTGGAATACCGGCAACAAATCCGTCTGTTCGGATTACTTTATAAAGGAAAACCTGCCGATATCAACGAAATCAGGGAATGGGCGGGAAGCCCCAGCTATTACCGGAAGCATACGCTACTGCGTATCATCCCGACAGTAGTTAGCATCATCAACCTTATATGCATAGGTTCGGCCATTGTAGGAATTCTTCCTGCCACCGTACCCGGAGGTGTGTTTTTTTGTTTCGTCATTTTCAGTTCTATCTTTTCTAAAGGTATCACAAAACTGCAAGCAACTTACGGCAAAAAATTGCAAATCCTCTCTACTTACGCCGACCAAATTCTTCTCACAGAGAAAAAGGAAATGAACAGCCCTGTTCTGCAACAGCTCAAAACGGAACTTACAAGCCAGAATCAAACAGCTTCCCAGGCAGTCCGCCAACTATCGAAACTGATGAACGCGCTCGATCAACGCAGTAACCTGTTAATGAGTACAATCCTCAACGGACTTATTTTTTGGGAACTGCGCCAAGTAATGCGAATCGAGAAATGGAAAGAAACTCATGCTTCCGACCTCCCCCGCTGGATAGAAACAATCGGAGAAATCGACGCCTACTGCTCTTTAGCAACGTTTACATACAATCATCCGGATTATATCTTCCCCAAAATCAGCTCTCAATCCTTTCATCTGCGAGCCGAAGCTTTGGGTCATCCACTTATGAACCGCAACAAATGTGTGCGAAACGGAATAGATATCGACAAGCGTCCTTTCTTTATCATCATAACCGGCGCCAACATGGCCGGTAAAAGTACTTACCTGCGTACCGTAGGCATCAATTATCTTTTAGCCTGCATAGGTGCACCGGTTTGGGCAAAGCAAATGGAAATATATCCGGCACGCCTCGTCACCAGCCTTCGTACAAGCGACTCACTCACCGATAACGAGTCTTACTTCTTCGCAGAACTCAAACGTCTGAAACTAATCATTGACAAACTCGAAGCAGGAGAGGAACTTTTCATCATCCTTGATGAAATATTGAAAGGCACCAACTCTATGGATAAACAAAAAGGCTCTTTCGCTCTCATCAAGCAGTTTATGAATATGAACGCCAACGGTATCATAGCTACTCACGACCTTCTGCTCGGCACCTTGATAGAATCCTTCCCACAGAATATCCGTAACTACTGTTTCGAAGCGGACATCACGAACAACGAACTCACCTTCTCTTATCAAATGAGAAACGGAGTCGCCCAAAATATGAACGCTTGTTTCTTAATGAAAAAAATGGGGATCGCCGTCATTGACGACTAATCCCCACTCTTTATCAAAAACTAAAGTTGTTCCTTCTTCTGTGTAACAATCTTAGCTCAACAGCTTCTAATTCAAATTACTTTTTGAAAGAAAAGCGACCACAGCCGATGCATCTTCATTAGTGAAATAATGCACTGATGTTATCGGCTGATAAGTATAAGGTACAAACTGGAACAGCTGTACGGCAGCAAATTTCTTATCTTCAGAAAGAATTACGTCCATACGAATGTTCCCACTTGTTTCGCTCTTAATATCCGAATTTGCAGAGAACGAACCGGAATTTACGATATCAACCAACTTATCCATGTGCTTCAAATCAAAGAAGACACTGCGTTCCTTTGCAATACTTCCGGTCGGTAGATAAACAACTTCCTTTGACTTCCAGAAAAGACGGAAAATACCTACAAGGAATAGTCCCGTTCCGAACACCATTAAAGCCATACTTACAGTAGAGGACCTATCTTCCAGTTCAAAAGTAGAAGCAAAAGCTAAAATACCCACCAACAACATGAATGAAGAGAATAAAACTCCGGAAATACTTGTACGCTTAGCGATATCTGGATGTGAAGATGCGAATATAGTAGCATCAATAGCTGTCTCTTATACACATCAGACGCTGCCGACGAACTCTAGGGTGTAG
>ENA-OXVH01000750-OXVH01000750.1-human-gut-metagenome-genome-assembly--contig:-NODE-750-length-7176-cov-12.5815_pt1 | contig 7176 bp, 5 predicted proteins | sample MGYA00249247_ERZ652690 | MGnify/ENA primary metagenome ERZ652690 (study PRJEB26925, sample SAMN05826950) | human gut metagenome | biome: ENVO:2100002; feature: ENVO:00000062; material: ENVO:00002003... | reverse complement strand
AGCGTCAGATGTGTATAAGAGACATGCAATATGATTACAATTATGAGTAACATATATATTCTCGTAAGCGTTCGATATGGAGAAGTATTTTTAATTCCTTGCATTTTTATTCTGTATCCTGTACTTATACCAAAATATTTGCAAACAGAAGGAAGCAAAATAACATTTTGACAGTTATGCTTTAAGTTATTTTATTGACAATTATTCCCGAAATTGTAAAATACAGATGTTACAATATTAAGTTCTGCTAGAACTTTGAAAATCAGCTACATCGGGATGAAAGCGCAAGAAGTATCCATTAAACCGGGGACGATGAAAATCGTTATGCAGCCGGATGCCGAAGTACTGGACGAAGTCGTGGTTACAGGTATGACAAAAGTAGACAAGCGTCTTTTTACTGGTGCGGCCGATCGTTTGACAGCGGCAAGTGTAAAGCTGGATGGTCTGCCTGATATTAGCCGTGGACTGGAAGGCCGGTCTGCCGGCGTATCTGTTCAAAACGTATCCGGTACCTTTGGTACAGCTCCTAAAATCAGGGTTCGTGGTGCCACGTCAATTTATGGTAATTCCAAACCATTGTGGGTAGTAGATGGCGTTATTATGGACGATGTCGTAGAAGTCAGTGCCGATCAATTATCTTCGGGAGATGCGGTTACTTTGATTAGTTCGGCTATTGCGGGGTTGAATGCAGATGACATTGAGAGTTTTCAAATATTGAAAGACGGTTCGGCAACTTCTATTTACGGAGCGCGTGCAATGTCGGGTGTGATTGTTGTTACTACTAAGCAGGGTAAGGCGGGTACAAGTAGGTTGAGTTACACGGGTGAGTTTACTATGCGGATGAAGCCGTCTTACCGTAACTTTAACCTGATGAATTCTCAAGACCAAATGGGAATTTATAAAGAAATGCGTGATAAAGGTGATTTGAACTTTGCCAGCGTGTATCGTGCTTCCAATAGTGGTGTGTATGGGAAAATGTATCAGTTGAATAACTGGTATGACAAAACCAACGGAATGTATGGTCTTGCTCAAACTCCTGAAGCTCAGAATGCTTATCTGCGCGAAGCCGAATATAGAAATACCGATTGGTTCGACTTGCTTTTCAGTAATGCCATTATGATGAATCACTCCGTCAGTTATGCTACCGGTACGGAGAAATCCACTTCTTATGTCTCAGTAAGTGCTATGGTCGATCCCGGCTGGATGTTGCAAAATAAGGTGCAACGATACACGGCTAATTTGAATAATAGTTATAAGATAGTCAAAGACTTGTCGCTCAACGTGATTGCCAATGCTTCTTATCGTCAGCAGAAAGCTCCGGGAACATTGGGACAGAGTTCTGATGCAGCTTCCGGCACAGTGAGCCGTGGATTTGATATCAATCCTTATAGTTATGCTCTGAACACTTCCAGAACCCTTGATCCGAACGAGTATTATATGCGTAACTATTCTGATTTTAATATTTTCAACGAACTGAATGCCAACAATATCTCTTTGGACGTTATCGATTTGAAGTTTCAGGCGGAATTGAAATGGAAACTTTTCCGCAAACTGGAACTGAGCGCTTTAGGCGCCTTGAAGTATTCCGCCACATCACAAGAACACAAAATACGCGAAAACTCAAACCAGGCATTGGCATACCGGGCTATGGGAGATGGCACGATTATCAACCGTAACTCATGGCTGTATAAAGATCCGGATGATCCTTATGCACTTCCGGTGTCTATCTTGCCTAAGGGAGGTTTTTATAATACAGCGCAATATAAGATGCTGAGCTATGACTTCCGTGCTGCTGCTTCATATAATGATGTGTTTAATGATACGCATATTGTCAACGTTTATGCAGGTATGGAATCGAATGCTCAAAATCGTACGGCAAATAGCTTTGACGGCTGGGGGATGCAGTATGAAAACGGTGAAATTCCTTTCTTTGATTACCTTGCTTTCAAGAAACTGCGCGAGGGTAATACAAACTATTATGACCTTACTAATACCAAGAAACGTAACGTAGCTTTCTTCGGAACTGCCACTTACTCATATAAGGGACGGTATATTATTACAGGCACAGGTCGTTATGAAGGCTCCAACCGTTTGGGAAAGTCACGCTCTGCCCGCTGGTTGCCTACTTGGAATATTGCCGGTGCATGGAATATGCATGAAGAGGAGTTTTTCAAGAAACTAGAACCTGCTTTATCTCATTTTACATTGAAAGCCTCGTATAGTTTGACGGCTGATGTAGGTCCGAGTAATGTGTCAAACTCCAAGATTATTATTAACAGCTATACCCCTTGGCGTCCGTCGGCAGGTGTTTCTGAATCGGGATTACAGATTGTAGATCTTGAAAACAGTGATTTGACCTACGAAAAGAAGCATGAGATGAATATCGGTTTGGATATGGGATTTCTTGACAACCGTATCAATCTTGAAGCTGCGTGGTACAAACGTGATAATTATGATTTGATCGGTGCAATTACAACTCAAGGTGTCGGTGGATCGGTAGAACGTATGGCAAACGTAGCTTCTATGAAGTCCCATGGCTTTGAATTTACTCTCTCTACCCGCAATATCGAAAGCCGTAACTTCCAATGGTCTACCGATTTCATATTCGGATATAATAAGACGGAAGTAACCGATTTCAAGTCACGTTCGCGTGTATTCGACTTGATCTCCGGCGTTGGGTTTGCCCGTGAAGGTTATCCGGTGCGCGGTTTGTTTTCTATTCCGTTCGAAGGATTGGATTCGGATGGCTTTCCGATATTCAGTTTTAACGGAAAAACCGTAACGAAAGCAAACTATGGCAGTCTGAACCTGCAACAATCGACAGATGTGGATTTCCTTAAATATGAAGGTCCTACCGATCCGACTATAACAGGAAGTATTGGTAATATCTTTACCTATAAGAATTTCCGCTTAAATGTATTTGTCACTTACTCCGGTGGTAACAAAGTCCGCTTGGACCCGATGTTCCGTTCGTCGTATAGTGACTTGGATGCCACTCCGAAAGATTTCAAGAACCGTTGGGTGTTGCCGGGTGATGAAAAGGTGACGGACATCCCTGTAATGGCCAGTTCTTTTGAACGCAATCAATATGCGAACCTGAGTATTGCCTACAACTCGTATAACTATTCTACTGCACGCATTGCCAGTGGTGCTTTCGTCCGCTTGAAAGAGGTTTCTCTTTCTTATGATTTTCCGAAAGAATGGCTGAAGTCTACCCCTATCAGTAGTGTCGGATTGAAAATACAGGGTACGAACCTTGCCCTGCTTTATGCAGACTCGAAATTGAATGGGCAGGACCCCGAATTCTTCCGTTCCGGTGGTGTGTCGGCACCTGTGCCCAAGCAGTTTACTTTGACATTGAAAGTTGGATTTTAAATAGTTGAAAGCGTATGAAAACAAGAAATAAAATAATATTATTGCTGGCACTCGCATTGACGTGCATGATTACTTCATGTGAAAGTTATCTGGATACCATGCCCGATCAGCGTACGGAATTGAACTCTGTGAGAAAAGTGAAAGATTTGCTGATGTCTGCCTATTCTACAGCTTCATCCATACAAATGGAAGAATTTATGTCGGACAACCGTATGGACAATGGAGAAAAATATGGTTTTCCTTCCAATATACTGATGCAGGGTTACTATTGGGAAGAAATGACCGATATCAATCAAGATACGCCAAGGTATTTATGGAATGGATGTTATAGTGCGATTGCTGCTGCTAACCAGGCATTGCAGGCGATTGAAGAACTGGGAGATCCGGAGGAGGCGCAGCCTTATAAGGGGGAAGCGCTGATGTGTCGTGCCTATGGGCATTTTGCTTTAGCCAAAATATTCTGTATGGCTTATGGGGATGATGCAGATACTAATCTGGGAATACCCTATATCACTGCTCCCGAAACAAATGTCGGTGTACAATATGAGCGTGGTACATTGGCAGAGACGTATGCCATGATTGATAAAGATATTGAAGAAGGATTACCGCTGATTAGTTCCGAGGCCTATGATATTCCCTTATATCACTTCAATCAGAATGCAGCCTATGCTTTTGCCGCACAATTCAATTTGTTTTATAATAAGTTCGACAAGGCGATTCGTTATGCTACGGAGGCTATTGGTGAGGACCCGTCATCTGTGTTGAGAAATATGGGAGGATATGCTCAATTTCCCAGTTCTATGGAATATACGCTGGCATACATTAGTAGCGACGAACCGGCTAATCTGATGTTACAGCAAACGATGTCATGGTGGGGGAGTAACTATAAATCGGCTTATCGCTACGGTCATAGCCGTGAGATTTGTGAGAAACAGACTATCTGGTCGAAGGGGCCTTATGGTAGTTTGAAAGTATATGAAACAGTCTTGGGATATGGTGACCAGTCTATTTTTGTTCCTAAAATGGACCAGTTTAAAGAGATTGCCAATGCCATTACAGGTAGTTATTATGGACGTCAGGTTGCGTTTGCTTTTACCACTGATAAGACATTGTTGAATCGTGCTGAGGCTTATGTGCTCTCTAAGCAATATGATAAGGCAGTGAACGATTTACAGTATTGGTATCGTATTAAGGCGGCTACTAAAGTACCCGACAAAGATGAACTGAATCTTTTTTATGAGACAGTAGATCCTACGACTAACGGTAAACCACTTGATCCCAAGTTTGCTCTGGAAGCAGGATTACAGACAAATTTGCTGAAAGCAGTCATTCATGCCCGTCGTATTGAGACGGTGCACGAAGGGGAAAGGTGGCAGGATATTAAGCGTTTCGGTATTGAGATTTCCCATAATATAGAGAACGAATCTCCTATTGTGCTGAAAGCTCACGACCTCCGTAAAGCTGTTCAAATTCCGGCGTCTGTCGTAGAGGCTGGTATGCAGCCTAATCCAAGATAGTTTAATGTTAGATAATAAAGAATTGATTATGAAAAATTGGTATATATATTTGCTTTGTATTCTGGTGAGCAGCAACTTCTTCGCCTGCCAGGACGATGACTTGGAAGACCAGAGTATTTTTGATGCATCAGAGAAAGAAAAGAGTGAGTTTGACCGCTGGTTACTCGAAAACTACGTCAATCCCTATAACATCGACTTTAAATACAGAATGGAACATATTGAATCCGATTATACGCACAATCTTGTACCTACGGACTTTTGGTTGAGTGTGAAATTGGCGAAGATAGTGAAACATTGCTGGCTGGAGGCCTATGATGAAGTGGGAGGTCTTGATTTTACACGTGCTTGTGCTCCGAAAGTTATTCATCTTATAGGTTCTGCTTCGTGGGATAAGGGGACGTATACACTGGGAACTGCCGAAGGCGGACTGAAAGTGACTTTGTATATGGGGAACTGGCTGGATTTGACGAATGTTGACCGCATGAATGAATATTACTTCAAGGTGATGCATCATGAGTTTGCCCACATTCTGCATCAGAAAAAAAATTATCCGGTAGATTATGATAAGATTAGTGCAGGTAATTATACACCTACCGGTTGGCAGAACCGTAAATTGGCAGAGGTCGCTCCTTTGGGATTTGTCACACCGTATGCCGGTAGTAAACCGAGTGAGGATATTGCTGAAGTGACAGCCTGTTTCCTGACTTATCCGGAAGCACAGTGGGAAAATGTTATGACTCTGGCTGGAGAAAAAGGTAAACCGATCATTGACCAAAAGCTGGCAATGGTGAAGAAGTATATGAAAGATTCCTGGCAAGTGGACCTTGATCTGCTTCGCAAAGTGATTGCACGTCGTACTAATGAGATTAGTGAACTGGATTTGGATCATATTTATTAAAACAAACGCTGAGAATATGAAAAAACTGATTTATACTTTACTGGCATTTGCCACTGTCTGCTTTTCGTGTGTGCAGGATGTAGATGATGTATACGATAAACCTGTTGCCCAGCGGGTAGAAGAAGCCGTTCAAGAATATCATAATTTGCTGGTAAGTTCCGAGCACGGGTGGTTAATGGAGTATTATCCGCATTCTTCGCAGATATATGGTGGTTTCAACTACATTATGAAGTTTAAAGGAGGGGATAAAGTGACTATTTCTACTGACGCTTTTGGGAAACCGGAGGAAACGGAAGAGAGCCTTTTTTCTATTAAGAAGGATATCGGACCGACCCTTAACTTTGACACTTATAATAGCTTGTTCCATTATTTCTCTGATTCGGATATATCCGGAGGAGCAGGAACGGGCAAAGGGTATGAGGGTGATTATGAATTTCTTTTGCGCTCGCATACTGAGAATGAGATTGTCCTTCGAGGGAAGAAAACGAAAAATATAATTCGTATGACCCGTCTGGCGGAAGATGCTACACCTTATCTGGCTGCTGCTATCCGAGTGGATGAAGAAATGAACCGTTTGGAAGGGGTATTGGGGTTCAGTGGCATGATGAATGGGAAAGAACTGGCTCTGCTTTATACGGATTCCCATACATTTAATGTGGTATATGACGGACAGAAAACGTCTACTTCTTTCATGCCGACGGCGACAGGAATACAGTTTTATCTTCCGGTGGAAGTTGGTGGCAAAGAGCTGCACCGCTTTACTTGGTCGGCTGCAAATGAAACACTGGTAGCTGAAAATGCTCCGGATGTTGTGTTGAAAGTGGATTATGATCCGGAATATATCATTTACGCGCAATATTTGGGTAAGTATACGATGAATTACCGACGTGGTGAGAATACTCCTGTATTGTCTCTGGAAATCGAGTTAGTGAAGAAAGAGGATATGAAAAGTTATACAATTAAAGGTATGTTGCCGATTGATCTGACAATGATTTATAATAAGGCAGAACGGCGTATGGAGCTCCTGAATCAGAAGTTGACGGACGGTAGTGAAGCTTATTTGAGCATTTGGATGGTGAATCCCGGAAGCCTGACGTATGGAGGAACTGATTTTGTGAATGGTATGTACGGCAAACTGAAAGAAGGTTCTGACAACGAATATGAGTTTGTAGACGACGGAAGGAAAGCTGATTTTGTAACTCGCGGTATGATTCTGTGGAGCAAGGCGGGTGAATATAAGGCTTATGCCGAATCTCGTTTTGCATTTATCACTCTTGTTAAACATGAATAAAAAAAGGAATGACTATGAGAAAAATATATTCTATATTACTTTGTGTGCTATGCTTGTCGGCTATTGGTTGTAGTGCTGTCTCTTATACACATCTC
>ENA-OXVH01000722-OXVH01000722.1-human-gut-metagenome-genome-assembly--contig:-NODE-722-length-7467-cov-56.7326_pt1 | contig 7467 bp, 3 predicted proteins | sample MGYA00249247_ERZ652690 | MGnify/ENA primary metagenome ERZ652690 (study PRJEB26925, sample SAMN05826950) | human gut metagenome | biome: ENVO:2100002; feature: ENVO:00000062; material: ENVO:00002003... | reverse complement strand
ATCTGGAACACCTCGGCAACATGCCGTTGGCTGAACGGATTACAAATGCTGCTGTATTCGAAGATGTGTATCGCTTCCTGTTGAATGGTTCCGGTCGGCTGGAGTTGCGCCGCGCTGATGTGGCCGCTGTTCGTATCTTCCTGTGGAATTACCAATACCGACGCTGTGCGGTGACAGGTAAGCCGCTGCGCCTTACGTCTGCCGTGCTAGATCACTGCCACCGAACCGGGCGCGTGCGTGCTGTGGTGCATCGTTCTGCTAACGCTGCTGAGGGAGGCCGCTACGTTGGGCGGACGTGTGGTGTTAGCGTTGCGAACTTAAGGGCTATGGTTGGCAGCTATCGCAAGCAATACACCGGTATTGGCGTGTTATATCCATAATAGCGGGGTAATAAACCCCGCCGAAATAGTAGCGTAGCCACTCAAACAGGAATGTTGTAGTAATGACAAATGGCATTAGTTAGTAGAGCTGGTGCAGCAGATGCTGCAATATTTAGCGTTCCCGCATATGCTTTACCAATCATATCACCAAGCCACCCTCCAACTTTTCCTCCTAAATTATCCATAGTGGTGGGCACTGGAGATTCTTGTATAGCTTGCTGAAGCGTTGTTATGTCTGCTTCTGAAACTCCCCATTCTTTAAGTTGTTTCTCCAGCGAATTAAAATCTCCTGCTATAATCGTGTTATTCTGGTTAATGTCTCCAGTATTCCCAGCACCAATACTGCCTGCATTATTAACTGCGCCATTAAAAATATTAGTATTGTTAACCGTCATAGGAGCGACCTCTTTTTCTGCCTGAGTGAACAATAACCCTTCACCCATAATCCCCTGTTTTTCTAATTCAAGTGACCAATCAAGAATCTTGTTTCTTACAGTTGTGACTATGTGAGCAAATTTACCAGAACTAAAGAACCAGCATATTTCAGGTCTTGAATGTTGATCGTGATATAACATTTCAGCCATTTCTAGTGGGATAGGGAGCCTTATATTTCCTTTTGTGCCCTCTGCTCGTATCATTGATGCTATAGATTCAGTGAGTGTATAAGTAGTAAACTTACGCATAATCTTTGCGCTTATGTTACCAAGATCAACTGGAATCCAGCCGTTGAAAGGGTTATAGGCTTTTAACTGACCGTGCCCAGTTCTATATTCTGGGGCTGATGCAATTGTAGGGTAGCCATTCAATTCGTGCTCAATCCAGCCTGTAACATCTTCCAGGCCAAGCTTGACGGCTATTACTTTAGCTTTCATTAAAAGAGCGATAATATCAGTGTTAGGATCGCTTGCAAGAGCTTGAAGTTCAAGAACTGGTGAGTTAGCCATTTCAAGTCCTTAGTAGTGTTTTGATAAGATATCTTACCCTTATCAAACTGTGCAGTCTAAGGTTGGTCGGTCAAACTCACCTTTAAGTTATTTGCTTATTTCATCATTTGTGATTTGCTCGACATACTTCCTCGTCTCTATAGGAGAAGCTGCATTTTTCGAGTAAGTTTTGAAGCTCTCTGTACTCCCGCGCTCATGACCGACGAGCAGGGCAATACGATCCTCTGGTACTTGAGCACGGTCGAGCTGTTGCACAAACGCATGGCGGAGTGAGTGAAACACTTTTCTCTCTGCGGCAGGTTCGCCAAGCGCTTTGCGCTTCGCCCGTGTGAACTGCTGGGTGTGCCACGTTGAACGCTTTCCGTCTGCCCGGTCTGTGATTGAGGCGTGATAGAACAGAAAACCGCTATGTGTGGTCTTGAGCAACGACTTCACGAGAGGGATTAGCTTGCTGTGTACTGGGACGATTCGTGCCGCGCTCTTGGTCTTCCCCTCGGTGATCTCAAAGCACAAAACGCCCTCGATGGTTTTAATACTGCTCTCACGCAGCGTACATATTTCATTGATCCGCATACCGCTGTAAGCACCAATAGCCGTTACCGCCTTCATCTCGTCATCAAGTAAGGTATAGATCTTTGCCAGCTCTCCCGGTGCGAAGACTTCATAGCTGACCTTGCTGCTTTTTGCTTCGAGCGCATGACCACGCCAAGGATTGTCCTGTGGTGCATCGTGATAGCGATTGCGTGCCAAATCCCAAATCTGTGCCAGTGCGCTTATATAGTTCTGGATGGTTTGCGGCGCTCGCTCAGTTTTGAGCTTATCTAACCAGCCTGTAACTATGGATCGATTAATATCCCGCAACTGAATATCTTTCTTTTTCAGGTGGGTTAACAGCACCTCTACGGCTTTGTTGGTCTTGGATAGCGTGGTTAGCTTTCTCTTCTCACTGTATTGGAGAAGATACAGATCGCGCATTTTAAGTAGGGAAGGGCAAGCCTGAACCGATGCACCAAATGATGCGGGGGCTTCCTTAGCATACACACTGACACGGCGTAGCTCATCAATGATTTGATCTACGGATGAGCCGCCTTGCGGCTTAAGCAGATTCCGTAAGCGAGTCCATTCCAGAGCAATAGCATCGCGAAACAAACGCGCTTGCCGTATGTCTCGTGTCCCTGTGCTTTTCATAAAGTAGCGCTTCCCTTGGAACAGGTGGCGCATGTAGATGGGAATAGCTATCCGCACGAGGTAATTCCCGCAGGGATCTAAAACTAGATAACGATCTCTCTTGAAACTCATACAAACCCCGGTTATGTTGTCGGGGCTTTTTCATGACTAAACAGTCGGTGAAATGTGCCGGGGTTATGAGCTTTTGTCTCGCTAGTTCAATGAGTTAACAATGATTCTTGAAGCAAGCTAAGCCGCTATAACCCGTGCCGGTTCGAGTCCGGCCTTCGGCACCACACCGTATGCAAATCAAGTCGCTCAAGAGCGGCTTTTTTTGTACCAGTGATCCATTAGTTACCTATCTTTCTCGCTATTTTAACTCTCTCAGGGCTAACCAATTCCAACCCATCGCAAACGAAAAATGTTGGTACAGGCGTTGGTATTTTCGGTTCGATATTAATTTGTATTAGCTCAGTCCTGATCTGACAGCTATCTGCCAGATCAGGTTCGGATTAATACATTATATCTGCCCGCCTACACCTTTAAACTTCTCAATAAACGCGACGATCTTCTGGAAAACCGTCTGTTTTTTCGTCTTATATTGCGGATTTAACGGACTGAGTTTTGGCAATGTCTCGTTTAATTCCGTGCCATTTTCGGTGGCGTATTCGCGTTTTAAAGACGTGCGAATATAGCGTTTCGCCGCCTCTTCATTGAGATTTTCTTCTTTGATCAATGCTTCTGCTTCACGTTGCTGTTCGCGTTGAGCAAAGGTAAAGAACGCGTCAATGATGCTGGCTTTATCCGGCAAGTCATCCAGGTTCGTTTGCTGAATAAAATCGACCACCAATCCTTCTTTGGCACGGTTCCCAAGGCTTGAACGAATTAAGCGTTTGACCTCTTCGGTCATTTCGCCCTTACCTTTGTTTTGTCTGTTGTGTTCGAAAATCAGTCCAAGGATATAATCCAGGTTTATTTCCTGAGACTTCAGCAAATCGATTTCAAAAACTACGTCATCCCAGTCAGTGGTTGATTTTTCTTTTTTGTCAGCTTCTTTCTCACAGCGCTGCCAGTCACGAATATCGTTATAGGCAGAACGATAATCCTGAATCTTGCGTTCAGCAGGGAGACGAATCATTTGCAATTCAGCGAACTTTTCATCATCCACATAATGTTCTGCTTTGAATTTTTCTACCGCAACAGGATCGCTAAGATCGATTTGTTGCAGGGCTTTCAGTGTGGCAAATTCATCATAGTTTTGCAGGATGTTCTCGGCACGCAGGTATTCACCAAACAGTTTTACGAAGTCTTTCTTCTCTTTTTCACTTTCAATACTGGCAGGGTCAGGGAACCGTTGTTCCAGTTCTGAAACTACTGCCATAAAGCCGCGTTTAGCTTCACCAGTGGCAGCATCTGTAAAGCCTTCCATATACTCAGCATAACTCTTTTCTAACACCACATTTTTAGTATTTTTATCACCAAACAGCGTTATGGCATCAATGGTTGAGCGTTCCAGATCCCGAAAAGTGACGATGTTACCGAAGGTTTTAGTAGCGTCATAAATGCGGTTGGTGCGGGAGAATGCCTGCATCAGGCCGTGAAAACGCAAGTTTTTATCGACGAATAGCGTGTTCAATGTTGGAGCGTCGAAGCCGGTTAAAAACATCCCAACGACAATTAACAGATCGATATCCTGATTTTTAACCCGTTGGGCTAAATCACGATAGTAGTTCTGAAAACCGTTACTGTCGGTGCTGAAGTTAGTTTTAAAATAGCTGTTATACTCACGAATTGCAGCGTCAAGAAACTCTTTAGCACTGCTGTCCATTGCGCTGGTATCAAAAGTTTCATCGGAAATTTCACCAATGGCATTTTGTTCTTCATTGGCGGCAAAGGAGAAGATTGTTGCAACACGCAGCGGTTTATAGGTAGCCGATTTATTAGCTGCTTCCTCTTGTAACCGTTTAAACGTCGCGTAATAGGCTTTCGCGGCATCCACGCTACTCACTGCCAGCATGGCATTAAAGCCTTTGGAACCTGGGAAAGTACGGTGGGTCTTCTGGCGGAAGTTATTCAGAATATATTGCGTAATTTCCTGTATACGCATGGGATGAAGAAATGCCTGCTGATTTTCAGCCGCACTCAGTTTTTTCTCGTCGGTTTCTGTCTCTAAAGACTTAAACTGTGGCCGCACATCGTTGTAGTCCACCTTGAATTTGAGCACTTTTTCGTCACGAATCGCATCGGTAATCACATACGAATGCAATTCACGACCAAATACGCTGGCGGTCGTTTCTGAGCCTAAAGCGTTTTCCGGGAAAATAGGTGTGCCGGTAAAACCAAACTGATAATAGCGTTTGAATTTCTTCTTCAGATTTTTCTGCGCTTCTCCAAACTGGCTGCGGTGACATTCATCAAATATAAACACCACTTGCTGATTGTATACAGGCAGGTCGCTTTCTGCTTTCATCAGGTTATTAAGTTTCTGAATAGTGGTGACGATAATTTTGTTATCGTCCTTATCCAGATTTCGTTTAAGACCTGCGGTATTTTCCGAGCCGTTAACACTATCTGGTGAAAAACGCTGATATTCCTTCATGGTCTGGTAATCGAGGTCTTTCCTGTCGACCACAAAGAAGACTTTATCAATAAAGTCCAGTTCTGTTGCCAGGCGCGCGGCTTTAAAGCTGGTCAGTGTTTTACCGGAACCGGTAGTGTGCCAGATAAAGCCACCACTTTCGGGGTTAGACCAGTTTTTCGCTTTATAGGAGCTGTTGATTTTCCATAAGATACGCTCAGTGGCGGCAATCTGGTACGGTCGCATCACCAGTAGCGTCTGGCTAATATCGAACACGCTGTAGTTCACCAGAACATTAAGCAGAGTATGTTTCTGGAAAAAGGTAGCGGTAAAATCTTTGAGGTCTTTAATCAGCGTGTTGTCTGATTTCGCCCAGTTCATGGTGAAGTCAAAACTGTTTTTATCGCGCTTTGTGGTGTTGGCAAAGTAACGGGTATCGGTGCCGTTAGAAATGACAAACAGTTGCAGATACTTAAACAGGGAATTTTCGCTGTTAAAACTCTCTTTACTGTAACGATGTATCTGGTTGAAAGCCTCACGAATCGCCACGCCGCGCTTTTTCAGTTCGATTTGTACCAGTGGTAAGCCATTAACCAGGATCGTGACGTCATAACGGTTAGCATGAGAACCCGCCTGTTCAAACTGCTGGATAATCTGCACCTTATTGCGCATGAGATTCTTTTTATCTATCAAATAGATGTTCTCAAGACGCTCGTCATCAAAAATAAAGTCGCAAATATAGTCGATATGGATTTTACGGGTCTTATCCAGAATGCCATCACTCGGGTTGTCCAGATATTGCTCCGTGAAACGCCGCCACTCGCTGTCATTAAACACCACACCATTGAGGTTCTGAAGCTGTTCCCGAACGTTGGCCAGCATCGCTGACTGTGATTTTACGGGTATAAACTCATAGCCCTGATTCCGCAGGTCCTGAATTAGTTCACGTTCCAGGTCCGATTCGCTCTGATAGCTGTCGCTTGTTTGCTCAGTTTTGATGTACTTATCAAGGACGATAAAGTTATTGGATTCAGCAATGGTATGTGTTTGATGAGTCATAGCGCATCCTTTGTGCCGTCTGGCAAGGGCCGGAAGGGCTTTAAGGGCGACTTCCGGCGTGTAAAAAATAGTCTATATACTGACCGGGTGTTAAGGTGGCCCGGTCGGTAGCAATGGTCAATTAATTACTGACAGTTTCAGGTTTTGGGAAACTGAACAGTAAATCACGGTAGTATTCGTATTGTTTCTGGCGCAACTCGATTTCACGCGGGAGACCTTCGGTGATGGAGTTGGTCAGGGTGTCGAATTTATCCAGAATCCGAACAATTTCAGACTGGATGGCAAGGGATTTTTCTGGGTTGTCCGGGCAGGGGATTGGTACAGCAACTTTACCAATTTCGCCTAAATTAATCTTCATTGGTACTGCGTGTATAAGCGTTCTTTTATACAATTCGGCCTTACCAAATCTGCTTTCGATTAAATAACGAATGAATCCTGGTACAGCAATTTGTTGATTTATTCGTATTAATGCAAGTGTTACGTAGTATGCTAATGGTCTATCATCCTCCACAATAGCACAAGTACCGACATCGCCAATCCTCGTCATAAACAAATCATGCTTGCGCGGTTTGTTCTTGTATGTTTTGAAATCCTCAGGTGAAATATATTTATTTGTCCCGTATAGATTTTTGATATTCTGCACGCTAACGAAAGGAACTCCGGAAGCCGTATATTTGGGAGTCTTGTGAGTTCCATCATAAATTACTGCTATTTCTCCTAAAGTTCTCCACTCAACCTCAACCCCATCCAGCAATTTTTCCAGATAAATAGGTTTTTCCTGCTCCTCATCAAAACTCAACAACTGGTCGCGATAGTAGTTGTATTGTTTTTTACGCATGGTAAGCTCTGCTGTAAGCTCTGCTGTAAGGGCGCTGAATTTGTCCAGAATCCGAACGATTTCAGACTGGATGGCAAGGGATTTTTCCGGATTATTCGGGCAGGGGCGAGGGATTAAAAATTTTTTGAATCCATCCATATCAACAGACGCAAAACTGGACATCGTTGTGTTTTTTTGGCACCACTCAGCTAAAGAAAAACAGTAGTAAAATAAAAATTTAATATCAAAGCAATCAGCATAAGACTCTTTTAAAGCCAAACATGTAAACCTTTGATTGGCTAGATGAGGTACAGTGATTAAAGCATGCTCACCAATTGTTGCCGACGTTGATATTAATATTGAATTTTCAGGAAATAGTTTTCCCCCTTTTACGGCGCAGGATGAAATTTTTTGAAGTGAATTCCCTAGAATTCTACCATTTTCACGTATGTCATCCATTCTGAACCAAGGTATATCACCATTCGCCCAAAATTCTTTTTTAGTTTTAGACGGTGTATAACC
>ENA-OXVH01000692-OXVH01000692.1-human-gut-metagenome-genome-assembly--contig:-NODE-692-length-8010-cov-40.7229_pt1 | contig 8010 bp, 4 predicted proteins | sample MGYA00249247_ERZ652690 | MGnify/ENA primary metagenome ERZ652690 (study PRJEB26925, sample SAMN05826950) | human gut metagenome | biome: ENVO:2100002; feature: ENVO:00000062; material: ENVO:00002003... | reverse complement strand
CGATAAAACGGTACGGATTAAAACGCTCGCGCAAGGCCATTATGCGGCGTTGGATATGCGCTTAATGGAGCGCGTGCTGGATAATTTGCTCAATAACGCCCTGCGCTACTGCCATTCAACGGTTGAAACCAGCCTGCTACTGTCGGGGAATAGAGCGACATTAATTGTTGAGGATGATGGCCCAGGGATTGCCCCAGAAAACCGCGAACATATCTTTGAACCTTTTGTTCGCCTCGATCCCAGCCGGGATCGCTCAACCGGCGGCTGCGGGCTGGGGTTGGCGATTGTCCACTCTATAGCACTGGCAATGGGCGGTACGGTTAATTGTGACACCAGCGAACTGGGTGGTGCCCGCTTCTCGTTTAGTTGGCCGTTATGGCATAACATCCCGCAATTTACCTCTGCCTGACACTACGCGCACGGTGGTCAAGTCACCACCATTGTGCTATAAAATAAGGATGTTGTAACTAAAGTGGTTAATATTATGGCGCGTTACGATCTCGTAGACCGACTCAACACTACTTTTCGCCAGATGGAACAAGAGCTGGCTGCATTTGCCGCTCATCTTGAGCAACACAAGCTATTGGTTGCCCGCGTGTTCTCTTTGCCGGAGGTAAAAAAAGAGGATGAGCATAATCCGCTTAATCGTATTGAGGTAAAACAACATCTCGGCAACGACGCGCAGTCGCTGGCGTTGCGTCATTTCCGCCATTTATTTATTCAACAACAGTCCGAAAATCGCAGCAGCAAGGCCGCTGTTCGTCTACCTGGCGTGTTGTGTTACCAGGTCGATAACCTTTCGCAAGCAGCGTTGGTCAGTCATATTCAGCGCATCAATCAACTCAAAACTACGTTCGAGCATATCGTCACGGTTGAGTCAGAACTCCCCACAGCGGCGCGTTTTGAATGGGTGCATCGTCATTTGCCGGGGCTGATCACCCTTAATGCTTACCGAACGCTCACTGTTCTGCACGACCCCGCCACTTTACGTTTTGGCTGGGCCAATAAACATATCATTAAGAATTTGCATCGTGATGAAGTCCTGGCACAGCTGGAAAAAAGCCTGAAATCACCGCGCAGTGTCGCACCGTGGACGCGCGAGGAGTGGCAAAGAAAACTGGAGAGAGAGTATCAGGATATTGCTACCCTGCCACAGGACGCGAAGTTAAAAATCAAACGTCCGGTGAAGGTGCAGCCGATTGCCCGCGTCTGGTACAAAGGAGATCAAAAACAAGTACAATACGCTTGCCCTACACCGCTTATTGCGCTGATTAATCGGGATAATGGCGCGGGCGTGCCGGACGTTGGGGAGTTGTTAAATTACGATGCCGACAATGTGCAACACCGTTATAAACCACAGGCGCAGCCGCTTCGTTTGATCATTCCACGGCTGCACCTGTATGTTGCAGATTAACGCCCGGCTTTCATACTGCCGACCATCTGTTCTGGCCGTACCCAGCTGTCAAACTCGGCTTCGCTAAGATACCCCAGCGCAAGGGCCGCAGCTTTTAAGGTCAGCCCTTCTTTATGCGCTTTTTTGGCGATCTCGGCGGCTTTGTCATAACCAATGTGGGTGTTAAGCGCAGTCACCAGCATCAGCGATTCATTGAGTAATTGATTGATTCGCTCACGATTCGGTTCAATGCCCACTGCGCAGTGTTTGTTGAAACTTTCCATGCCATCTGCCAGCAAGCGCACCGATTGCAGGAAATTGTGGATCACCATCGGACGGAAGACGTTCAGTTCAAAGTTACCGGAAGCGCCCCCCATGTTGATCGCCACGTCGTTCCCCATCACCTGACAGCAGAGCATGGTTAATGCCTCACACTGGGTTGGGTTCACTTTCCCCGGCATGATTGAGCTGCCCGGCTCATTTTCCGGGATTGAGATTTCACCAATTCCGCAGCGCGGGCCTGAGGCCAGCCAGCGGACATCATTGGCAATTTTCATCAGTGACGCAGCCAACCCTTTCAACGCGCCGTGCGCCTGAACCAGGGCATCACAGGTCGCCAGCGCTTCAAATTTGTTCGGCGCAGTAACAAACGGTGCGCAGGTAATGACTGCCAGTTCATCTGCCACGCGACGCGCATACTCCGGATGGGTATTTAGTCCAGTACCCACCGCTGTACCGCCAAGAGCCAGTTCCGCTACATGCGGCAGGCTGTATTCGATATGTTTGAGATTATGCTCCAGCATCGCTACCCAGCCGGAAATCTCCTGCCCCAGTGTTAGCGGCGTGGCATCCTGCAAGTGGGTACGACCAATTTTGACGATATCGGCAAATGCGCGCGATTTCTCATTCAGCGTCTGTGTCAGGGTTTTAAGCTGCGGAATGAGTTGCTTGCGCAGCGCTAGCAGCGCCGCAACGTGCATCGCCGTCGGAAAGACATCGTTGGAACTTTGGCTTTTGTTCACGTCGTCGTTAGGGTGAACTTTACGTTCCATCCCGCGCACGCCGCCGAGTAATTCACTGGCCCGGTTAGCCAGCACTTCGTTCATGTTCATGTTACTTTGCGTGCCGGAGCCGGTCTGCCAGATTGCCAGCGGGAATTCGTCGTCATGCTGTCCTGCCAGTACTTCATCCGCCGCCTGCCGAATGGCGCTCGCTTTCTCTTCAGACAACAAGCCTAAATCTTCATTAACTTTTGCCGCTGCGCGCTTGGTTAGCGCCAGCGCATGAATCAGTGAGGTGGGCATTTTCTCCGTCGAAATGCGGAAATGCTCCAGCGAGCGTTGAGTTTGTGCGCCCCACAGCTTATCTGCCGGGACATCAATCGCCCCCATCGAATCTTTTTCGCTGCGTACTGTATTCATGGCCTGCTCCTCACCTGATTAATTTTTTCTTTCTGTTTTGCTTTCGTTAAGCAACTTTTAGCTCACTCATTATTTACTATTTGATAACAAATGTTTGGTCTTTCGTGCCATGTAAAAAAACCGCCCCGAAGGGCGGCTCTGTTTATTTCACACAGCGGGTGCACTGTGTGAGTTGTATCTGTTGGAAGAAGTCATTTCCTTTATCATCCACAAGGATAAACGCCGGGAAATCTTCCACTTCAATTTTCCAGATGGCTTCCATTCCCAGTTCCGGATATTCAACACATTCCAGGCTCTTAATGCTTCCCTGCGCCAATACAGCTGCCGGACCACCGATACTACCGAGGTAGAAACCGCCGTGTTTTTTACAGGCATCCGTCACCTGCTGGCTGCGGTTGCCTTTCGCCAGCATGATCATACTTCCGCCCTGCGCTTGCAGTTGATCGACATAAGAATCCATCCGTCCGGCGGTCGTTGGGCCAAGAGAACCGGAGGCATAACCTTCCGGCGTTTTGGCCGGACCCGCATAGTAAATCGGATGATCTTTGATGTACTGCGGCAGCCCTTCACCGTTATCCATCCGCTCTTTCAGTTTGGCGTGAGCAATATCACGACCGACGATAATCGTGCCGTTAAGCGATAAGCGTGTAGAAACGGGGTACTGCGACAACTGTGCGAGGATCTCTTTCATCGGACGGTTAAGGTCAACGCGCACCGCTTCGCCTTCTCCCGTTTTGCGCAGCTCTTCCGGAATATATTTGCCTGGATTATGTTCCAGTTTTTCGATCCAGATCCCCTGACGGTTGATCTTCGCTTTGATATTACGGTCAGCGGAACAGGAGACGCCCATTCCGACCGGGCAGGATGCGCCGTGACGTGGCAGGCGAATCACGCGGATGTCGTGAGCGAAGTATTTACCACCAAACTGCGCACCCAGACCAAGATTTTGCGCTTCGATCAGCAATTCTTTTTCCAGTTCCACATCGCGGAACGCCTGACCGTGCTCATTCCCTTCCGTTGGCAATTCATCATAGTATTTAGCGGAAGCCAGTTTCACCGTTTTAAGGTTCGTTTCCGCAGAAGTTCCACCAATCACAAATGCAATATGATAGGGAGGACAGGCCGCCGTACCCAGCGTGCGCATCTTCTCAACCAGGTAATTTTTCAGTTTCCCCGGCGTTAGTAACGCTTTGGTTTCCTGATAGAGATACGTCTTGTTTGCCGAACCGCCACCTTTGGCGATACAGAGGAATTTGTACTCGTCGCCATCAACGGCATAAAGATCGATCTGCGCTGGTAGATTGGTGCCGGTATTCACCTCTTTATACATATCCAGCGGCGCGTTTTGCGAGTAGCGCAGATTATCTTCGATATAAGTGTTATAGACACCGCGTGCCAGCGCCGCTTCATCACCGCCACCGGTCCATACACGCTGCCCTTTTTTACCAACAATAATCGCGGTGCCGGTATCCTGACAGGTTGGCAGAACGCCTTTCGCCGCGATGTCGGAGTTGCGCAGGAATTGCAGCGCCACATATTTATCATTTTCGCTGGCTTCCGGGTCACGCAGAATGTCGGCCACCTGTTGTTGGTGAGCCGGACGCAGCATAAATGACGCATCATGAAACGCCTGACGCGCCAACAAAGTTAACGCTTCGGGTGCGACTTTCAAAATCTCCTGCCCTTCAAATTCAGATACGCTAACGTGTTCGCTGGTTAGCAGGTAATACTCAGTATCATCTTTTTTGAGTGGAAAAGGAGCCTGATAATGAAAGGGTTTGTTTGACATTGTTCTCTCACTTACTGCCTGGTTTGGTTATGCTCTGGGCGGGTGTTCCGTTGCCCTGTTAAAAGCGAGTAACAATATCCTACACACTTTTTTAACAAAAACTGAGACTAGTACGACTTTTTGCGGCTCCAGGTTACTTCCCGTAGGATTCTTGCTTTAATAGCGGGATTAATTTCCACATTAAAACAGGGATTGATCATGCAAAAACTCATTAACTCAGTGCAAAACTATGCCTGGGGCAGCAAAACGGCGTTGACTGAACTTTATGGTATGGAAAATCCGTCCAGCCAGCCGATGGCCGAGCTGTGGATGGGCGCACATCCGAAAAGCAGTTCACGGGTGCAGAATGCCGCCGGAGATATCGTTTCACTGCGTGATGTGATTGAGAGTGATAAATCGACTCTGCTCGGAGAGGCCGTTGCCAAACGCTTTGGCGAACTGCCTTTCCTGTTCAAAGTATTATGCGCAGCACAGCCGCTCTCCATTCAGGTTCATCCAAACAAACGCAATTCTGAAATCGGTTTTGCCAAAGAAAATGCCGCAGGTATTCCGATGGATGCCGCCGAGCGTAACTATAAAGATCCTAACCACAAGCCGGAGCTGGTTTTTGCGCTGACGCCTTTCCTTGCGATGAACGCGTTTCGTGAATTTTCCGAGATTGTCTCCCTACTCCAGCCAGTCGCAGGTGCACATCCGGCGATTGCTCACTTTTTACAACAGCCTGATGCCGAACGTTTAAGCGAACTGTTCGCCAGCCTGCTGAATATGCAGGGGGAAGAAAAATCCCGCGCGCTGGCGATTTTAAAATCGGCGCTCGACAGTCAGCAGGGTGAACCGTGGCAAACGATTCGTTTAATTTCTGAATTTTACCCGGATGACAGCGGTCTGTTCTCCCCGCTGTTGCTGAATGTGGTGAAATTGAATCCTGGCGAAGCGATGTTCCTGTTCGCTGAAACGCCGCACGCTTACCTGCAAGGCGTAGCGCTGGAAGTGATGGCGAACTCCGATAATGTGCTGCGTGCGGGTCTGACGCCTAAATATATTGATATTCCGGAACTGGTTGCCAATGTGAAGTTCGAAGCCAAACCGGCTAACCAGTTGTTGACCCAGCCGGTGAAACAAGGTGCAGAACTGGACTTCCCGATTCCTGTTGATGATTTTGCCTTCTCGCTGCATGACCTTAGTGATAAAGAAACCACCATCAGCCAGCAGAGTGCCGCCATTTTGTTCTGCGTCGAAGGCGATGCAACGCTGTGGAAAGGTTCTCAGCAGTTACAGCTTAAACCGGGTGAATCAGTGTTTATTGCCGCCAACGAATCACCGGTGACTGTCAAAGGCCACGGCCGTTTAGCCCGTGTTTACAACAAGCTGTAAGAGCTTACTGAAAAAATTAACATCTCTTGCTAAGCTTATTAAAGGCTTATAACACCTTCAGGCGGCCAGTCCGCCTGATTTCATTTTATGGATAATCATTATGAATAAATCGCTGGTAGCGGTAGGCGTCATTGTTGCGCTAGGCGTAGTCTGGACAGGCGGCGCATGGTATACAGGCAAGAAGATTGAAACCCATCTCGAAGACATGGTCGCGCAGGCGAACGCGCAACTCAAACTGACCGCTCCTGAATCCAACCTGGAAGTCAGTTATCAAAACTATCATCGCGGCGTATTCAGCAGCCAGTTGCAACTGTTGGTGAAACCCATTGCCGGGAAAGAAAATCCGTGGATTAAAAGCGGTCAGAGCGTCATCTTCAACGAATCGGTTGATCATGGTCCCTTCCCCCTTGCCCAGCTAAAAAAACTGAACCTGATCCCGTCGATGGCATCAATTCAAACCACGCTGGTTAATAACGAAGTTAGCAAGCCACTGTTTGATATGGCAAAAGGTGAAACGCCTTTTGAGATTAACTCCCGCATTGGTTACAGCGGAGATTCCAGTTCCGATATTTCGCTCAAGCCGCTGAATTACGAGCAAAAGGATGAAAAAGTCGCCTTTAGCGGCGGCGAGTTCCAGTTAAATGCGGACAGAGACGGCAAAGCTATCTCCCTTTCCGGGGAGGCGCAAAGTGGTCGGATAGACGCAGTTAACGAATACAACCAGAAAGTGCAGTTGACCTTTAATAATCTGAAAACCGACGGTTCCAGCACGCTGGCAAGTTTTGGTGAGCGCGTAGGAAACCAAAAACTGTCACTGGAAAAAATGACCATTTCAGTGGAAGGCAAAGAACTGGCACTGCTGGAAGGCATGGAGATCAGCGGTAAATCGGATCTGGTCAATGACGGTAAAACGATCAATAGCCAACTGGATTACTCGCTAAACAGCCTGAAGGTACAGAATCAGGATCTGGGCAGTGGCAAGCTGACTCTAAAAGTCGGCCAAATTGATGGCGAAGCCTGGCATCAGTTTAGCCAGCAATATAACGCGCAAACTCAGGCGCTGCTGGCACAGCCAGAAATTGCCAACAATCCCGAACTTTATCAGGAGAAAGTGACGGAAGCCTTCTTTAGCGCCCTGCCGCTGCTGCTGAAAGGCGATCCGGTGATTACTATCGCGCCACTAAGCTGGAAAAACAGTCAGGGTGAAAGTGCGCTGAATCTGTCGCTGTTCCTGAAAGATCCGGCAACGACTAAAGAAGCGCCGCAAACGCTGGCGCAGGAAGTAGACCGTTCGGTTAAATCTCTGGATGCGAAACTGACCATTCCGGTGGATATGGCAACTGAGTTGATGACTCAGGTAGCGAAGCTGGAAGGTTATCAGGAAGATCAAGCGAAAAAACTGGCGAAACAGCAAGTTGAAGGTGCGTCAGCAATGGGGCAGATGTTCCGTCTGACCACCTTGCAGGACAATACCATCACCACCAGCCTGCAATATGCTAACGGTCAGATCACGTTAAACGGGCAGAAAATGCCACTGGAAGATTTTGTTGGGATGTTTGCGATGCCGGCATTAAACGTTCCGGCTGTACCCGCTATTCCGCAGCAGTAATTCACAGCCAAAACGCCGGAGATTTTTCTCTCCGGCATTTTTTTCTTACTTCAGCATAAAGTCATACTGAATACTCATTTTCACATCCCAGTAATTCAGGTGATCGCCCAGTGTACTGCCATCTCGCTTTTCCCGCCCTTTATCGGCAGCAAGAAAGAAATTCATCCCTTGTAACGGCCCTTCGCTGACCCGATAGTTCATACCACCTAAGATACCCGCGCCTTCAATCCGCACATCTCGTTTACTGGATTCATAGCCGCGAGTCACAATCGGTGCAAATGTCAGTGTAAATTGCGGCGTTAAACGATAGTTGACGCCCAATTGCCAGGACTGCATTCCTTCACGGTTACGATCAAGACTTAATGAAAAGGGATAGCCAATGTCGGTATCCACCACGGCACCATTCATTGCATGGCGCAAATAA
>ENA-OXVH01000667-OXVH01000667.1-human-gut-metagenome-genome-assembly--contig:-NODE-667-length-8421-cov-11.0375_pt1 | contig 8421 bp, 5 predicted proteins | sample MGYA00249247_ERZ652690 | MGnify/ENA primary metagenome ERZ652690 (study PRJEB26925, sample SAMN05826950) | human gut metagenome | biome: ENVO:2100002; feature: ENVO:00000062; material: ENVO:00002003... | reverse complement strand
TTACTACGCGTCTCGTGGGCTCGGAGATGTGTATAAGAGACAGATATAAATCTGTCAGCTCAAACAATAACGAGTACCTACCACTACTTCCCTGTCATTCGCTTGGCAGACATCTATTTGCTATACGCCGAAGCCATGAACGAAGCATACGGACCGAATGATGCAGCCGATTTGGGGTGGACAGCTCTCGAAGCTTTGAATAAAGTAAGAACACGTGCAGGAATAACAGTCCCATACACTACAACTTCTCAAACGGAAATGACAAAGAAAATAAGAAATGAAAGACGGGTTGAACTGGCATTCGAAGATCAACGCTATTTTGACTTGAGAAGATGGAAAACAGCCGAAAAAGATTTGAACCAGCCACTAATGGGATTCAGAATAGAGCGGCAAGATAATGGAGTTGTGTCCACACATGAGTTTGTTGTCGACGGACAAAGGAAATTTAATACAAAGATGTATTATTCTCCTATCCCCTACTCAGAAATGCAGTTAAATACAAATTTAGTACAGAATCCCGGTTGGAGATAACAATCTAAAAATCGTATAATATGAAAAAATGGTATATATTAATGCTACTAATGAGCTTATGGTTCATAGGAGCGCAAGCACAAGAAACCGTAAGAGGTGTTGTTACAGATGCCGCCGGCGAACCATTAATTGGTGCCAATGTGGTAGAAAAAGGACAACCCAGTAATGGAACAATTACAAATCTTGACGGCAAATTCACATTAAAGGTAACCAGTAACAAGGCTATTATTGCTATTTCAATGATAGGAATGAAAACTGTGGAAGTTACCGTTCCCAAAGATGGAAAGACACTTACCGTAAGACTCCATGATGACACACAAACCTTGGACGAAGTAGTGGTTGTAGCTTATGGGCAACAGAAAAAGGTATCGGTTACCGGATCTATTTCTGCTGTGGGCAATCGGGAACTGAAACAAGGTCCTACTTCCAGTGTCACAAACAGTCTGACAGGACGTATTCCCGGACTGGTAACACGTCAAACCAGCGGACGTCCCGGTGAAGACGCTGCCGCACTCTATATTCGTGGCCGTGCTACGGTGAACGATGCTTCTCCGTTGATTATGGTAGATGGCATCGAACGTGACTTTTCACAAATCGACCCGGACGAAATAGAAAGTATTTCCGTATTGAAAGATGCATCTGCTACTGCCGTTTATGGTGTACGTGGAGCGAACGGAGTTATCCTTGTGACTACAAAACGTGGTAATTCCGGTAAAGCTAAAGTTTCTTTCTCCGGTGAGTTCGGTATTACACAAATCAACCGTATTACAAAAATGGTGAATGCCGAAGAATATGCAACATTGATGAATGAAGGTTTGGTGAATGAAGGGCAAGCACCGAAATATACAGAGCATGATATGCAATTATACCGCAACCAGTCCAGCCCGTTTACTCATCCGGACAACGACTATATAGATATGTTTACCAAACTAGGTACACAACAAAAGTACAATGTCAATGTATCGGGAGGAAACGAACGGCTTAAATATTTTGTGTCATTAGGCTATTTTCATCAGAACGGAACCTACGAAACTGATATCGAAAAATTAAAAAAGAAACCAGATCTGGCCAAATTGATTGCCATTAACCCGGAACTGGATAATTTACTCCAGCAACCAGACTACAACTCTGCCTACTACTATAATCGTTTCAACGTACGAACCAACCTAGATATACAAGTTACTAAAGACTTCAGTATTGGCGTTGACTTCAGCTATCGTACCGGAAGCAAGAACCGTCCCAACTCCGAAGGAGATGCCAGCCGTGCATTTAACAATATGACCCGTACACCTGCCAATGCATTCCCGCTAGTCAACGAAAACGGAACTTTTGCAGCCGTTCCAAATCTTGTGAGAGCCAACCCACTACACGCATTCCTCTATCAGGGATATAGAAAGGACAACGACAGTGCTTTGGAAGGAACTGTAAAACTGAACTACGATTTACATGCTATTACTAAAGGATTGAGTATCGGAGGTAAATTCTCCTACAATAGTTATATCGAAGACAACGGTATGGGCTTGAATGTGGTGGAACCTGTATGGAAATATAATGAGAATGGAACATACCAACGCCTACTTGCCAAAGTATTCCCTTCTCTCATCAATTTTGCATCCGGAGCAAAAAAACGTGTATACTGGGAAGCATTCGTGAATTATTCACGTCAATTTGCAGAAAAACATAATGTTTCGGGACTTATTTTATACAACTATAACTCTTACCAAGCACCGGGCGATGGTGAATATGGAGGGCTACCGCAGGTATATCAAGGACTGGTAGCCCGTGCCAACTATGATTTTGAAGGTAAATACTTAGTAGAAATCAATTTAGGATACAATGGTTCCAACAGATTTGTTGAAGGCGAACGATATGCATTATTCCCTTCCGCATCCGTAGGCTGGATTGTTACTAACGAATCTTTCCTAAAAGACAGCAAACTATTACCTTACTGGAAAATAAGAGCTTCATTAGGACAAGTCGGTAATGACAAATTCGGAAGTAATTTTGCCTATTATTCGGAAGCGACCTATGCCGCAGGCACCAATTACAATTTCGGTGAATCTCCAACTGCAGCCAGTGGAGGACTCTTGGAAGGAAAAGCAGCACAGATTGTAAGTTGGGAACGTTCTACCAAATTCAATATCGGTATGGACACACGCTGGTTTGAAGGTAAATTAACCTTGAATGCCGAATACTTCCGCGAAAACCGTACCAACATCTTGAAAACTCCCTCACGCACCAACATCATTTCCGGAGTGACAAGTTTTTCTCCACAAAATCTAATGGAAGTAAAAAATCAAGGTGTAGAAGTAGAAGTAGGGTGGGATCATAAGATCAAAGACTTCGGCTATCGCATCAAAGCAAACATTGCCTACAACCACAATGAGATTATCGAACAAAATGAACAGATACGTAAATATCCTTATATGAACCGTACCGGAGGTTCTATCGGACAACAGTTCTCACTGATAGCCGACGGATTCTACAATACATATGCCGAAATCGCAGCCGGCCCGACGCAATACGGAACCTTACAACCTGGAGACGTCCGTTTCCGTGATATCAACGGAGACGGTGTTATCAATGATTACGACATAGCACCTTTCGGTTTCTCGGATGTACCCGAAATAACCGGCTCATTCCAAGTTGGTCTGTCTTACAAAAACTTCGACCTGACCGTTATGTTCCAGGGAGCAACACGTGTAACAATTCCACTGACAGGTGAAGTTGCATGGGAGTTCTTCAATCTTGGTTCTGCTCTTGCCGACAGACATTTGGCCAGATGGACTCCTGAAACACAGCAAACTGCGACTTATCATCGTATGAGCAATTCTTCAGGCTCCAATCAGAACAACTTCAAATCATCTTCAATGTATTTGTATGACGCTTCTTATCTGCGACTGAAGAATGTAGAGTTATCCTACAACTTCCCTAAAAAGTGGTTTACCCACACCCCGATATCCGCATTAAGGATGTATGTCAACGGATTCAACCTGCTTACTTGGGATAAGTTAAAAGTGATCGACCCGGAAGCACAACCTGCCAATCGCGGAAACTTCTACCCTCAGCAAAGAATCTATAATCTTGGAGTAAACGTTACATTCTAACCTCTGATAACAATTCGATATATGAAGAAAAATATTATTCTAACAGCCTTTTCCCTACTGCTCCTATACGGATGTACCGGTGATATGGAACGAATCCAGACAGGAACGAACACGGAAGAATTAATCTATGCAGACGCAGCAAAGACAAGGCAGATTTTAAATAACCTATATGCCCGCACGCGTCTAACACAAGGTAGCTTCTCCAGTTTCTCCGGAGATGGAGTAACTTTCCTTGACTGTGCAACAGACAACGCATATGCACCTATTGAATATTCATCAGCACATACGCATGGTAAGTCAACCATGTCTGCCTCTGATATTGCAATGAACGGAGGACATCCCTGGACCTTCTATTACAATAGTATCCGTAACGCAACTCTATTTATACAAAAAGTAGACAAATCGGTACTGTCTGATGAAGAAAAAGCCTCCTCAAAATTACAAGCGCGTTTCTTACGGGCACTGTATTATGCAGAATTATACCGTTGGTACGGAGGAGTCGTGTTGCTGGGAGATGAAATCATCTCTCCTACCGACTTGGACCGTTCGCGTTCAACTGCAGAAGCAACCGTCGACTATATCGTTTCCGAACTGGCAGATGTTGCATCACAACTTCCATTAGAATGGGACGCCCCCAATTACGGGCGTGCTACCAAAGGAGCGGCACTGGCCTACATAGCCCGTACCAAACTTTATGCTGCCAGCAAACTAAACAACCCGTCTATGGATCGTAAGAAATGGGAAGATGCCAGAGACGCATTATCAGCAGTCATGGGATTGAATATCTATGATTTATATTATGACACGCAAAATCCGGAATTAAGTTATGCACATTATTTCTGCGAGCGTAAAACCAAAGAAAATATATATACATATCTACTCGCTGCCAATGCCACCATGCATAGTAATCTTCCCCAAGGAGCTCCCTGGAATGAAAAATCTTATGTGGGATGTACTCCCACTCAGAATCTGGTAGATGCTTACGACATGAAAGACGGTACTGAACCAATCACCGGATACGATGCCAATGGCCAGCCTATCATTAATAAAAATTCAGGATATGACGATAAGAATCCTTATGAAAACCGGGATCCACGCCTTAAAATGACAATCTTTTATCATGGCAACACATTCGATCTTAATGGTTCCCAACAAGCGTTGGATATGACTGACGTAGATGATAAAAGCAAATCATCCGGTTATCTCGTCCTGAAATATCTCGACGATAGAATCGGACACAAAAGTTCGGGAAACTCCAATTATGACTGTAACCCCCAAATGATACGTTATGCGGAAATATTACTTGGGTATGCAGAGACACTTAATGAATTGGGTGACAGCAAAAATGCAGTAAAAACAGTCAACCTGATACGTAAACGTGCCGGTGTAGGAGAATTAGATGAAAACAAAAATTGGAATAAGGACGAACTCAGACAGCGCATCTACAAAGAATATCGTGTAGAATTTGCATTCGAAGACAATCGTTTCTTCGATGCCCGCCGATGGGCCAAAGCGGAAGAATGGTTCTCTAAACCAGTATACAAGGTTACTGTAACAGGCAGCCTAGAAAATCCTACATATACCAGAAGCCTGCTGGAAGAACGTATTTTTCTTTCCAAATGTTACCATTTCCCAATCCCGCAGCAAGAAGTTGACAACAGTCAGAATATTGAACAAAACGCCGGGTGGTAATCAGATTTATAAACCAATAATTTTACAATAATATGAAAGCAAAACATTTATTTTATACGTTATTTATCTTCCTGTTTTCACTTACCTCTTGTGAAAATGAAGCTAATATTGATTATGTTCCTACTGTACTATTCAATTTTGAAGGAGGAACGAACTTGGTAACTACTCCGAAAGGTATCAAAGAATATACGGTAAAAGGAAGCATCACTTCTACAGCAGGACTTACCTCCTTCGTTATCAGCACAGCCAATGCTGAAACCGGTGCGGCGATATCTGTCATCGAGAGTACCAGACAAACATTTGACGAACCTAAAAGTAATTATGATTTTTCATATACTATAACAAACCTGTCAGAAAACAAAGCGATCAAAATTAGTGTAACTGATGCTGAAGGAGAAGACTTTCAGAAAAACTTTGTAGTAGAAATCACTCCTGCTGTTATCTTTTCTGAACATAGTGATAAGAAATTGGAATCAGTTGACAAATATTGGGGAGTATTCTATGCTGAATGGTTATATGGCCGCATCTATAAGAGCCGTGAAGCGGGTAAATATGCTGCTGAAGTTAATATAGGTATGGAAAATAAGAATGGAAAAGCAGTATTAATCTCTCCTGCCAAGCATAGCTTAACCTTTAACGGTGCTCGCAATACTAAATTCGGAGTTACGAATATGACCTTAGAACAGTTCAACGCAATCAGCAGAATTGATGACACTCCTCTAAAGAATTTGTCACCAACAACAGAAAGTATTGAAATAGAGAATGGAAAAGTATATGCATACCAGACGCAAGATGGACAAAAAGGAGTGGTATATATTCAAAACCTGACTGGTAATGCCGGTAGTTCTGACGATCCGACGGTTACGGCAACGATTGTCACCAAGTTACAAGCGAAATAAACAGTTATCAACATAAGTTATACGGAATAGGGTGTGTCTCTCATTGACAAGACAGAGACGCACCCTATTCAATTTTGTTTCAAAGGTTTAAAACTATTTGTTTCCCGTAATGAAACTGGAAGTTTCAAGCCTTGGGAACAAAAGTTTCAAGCGTCTGAAACTAAAGTTTCGACTTGGGAAACTATGGTTTCTGTACAGCGAAACCAAAGGTTCCAATGCATGAAACTATTGGTTTTGCCGTATGAAACAGTTTGTTTGCCGAGATGAAAATAAAATAGCCCCAACTTTATTCAAGTTGAGGCTACTCAAGTATCATCTAAAAAGGACTTATTTTATTCCCATTCGATTGTTGCAGGCGGTTTGGAACTAATATCATAGGTTACACGGTTCACACCTTTTACCTTATTAATAATGTCATTCGAAACTTTACCTAAGAACTCGTAAGGCAAATGCGCCCAATCGGCAGTCATAGCATCCGTAGATGTCACGGCACGCAAGGCAACTGCTCTTTCGTAAGTACGCTCATCTCCCATTACACCGACAGACTGTACCGGCAACAGGATAACACCTGCCTGCCATACTTGATCATACAATCCCCAATCACGCAATCCCTGAATAAAGATATCATCCGCATCCTGCAAGATACGTACCTTCTCCGGCGTAATATCTCCCAGAATACGTACTGCCAACCCCGGTCCCGGGAACGGATGACGGGTAATCAGATGTTCCGGCATACCCAACTCACGGCCTACACGACGAACTTCATCCTTAAACAACAAACGAAGCGGCTCGCACAACTTTAGATTCATTTTCTCCGGAAGGCCCCCTACATTATGGTGACTCTTAATCACTGTACCTGTGATAGACAATGATTCTATGCAATCCGGATAAATAGTACCCTGCGCCAACCATTTTACATCTTTTATTTTGTGAGCTTCTACATCGAACACATCAATAAAGCCCTTACCGATAATCTTACGTTTACCTTCCGGTTCCGTTACACCGGCCAATTCCGCAAAGAACTGCTCACTGGCATCCACACCAATCACGTTCAGGCCAAGGCATTCGTAATCGTTCATCACATTCTTGAACTCATTCTTACGCAACATACCATGATCTACGAAGATACAAGTCAAATTCTTGCCAATAGCCCTGTTCAGCAACACGGCAGCTACAGAAGAATCCACACCACCACTCAAACCGAGCACTACTTTATCATCACCCAACTGTGCTTTCAATTCAGCAACTGTGCTTTCGATAAAAGAAGCCGGTGACCAATCCTGCTTGCACCCACAAACCCCGACTACGAAATTCTTCAAGATCTGTGTTCCATCTTCGCTATGAAATACTTCCGGATGAAACTGAACGCCCCATACATTTTCACCTTCAATCTGATAGGCAGCAATATCAACTTTGTCCGTTGAAGCAATCTTTTTAAAGTTAGCAGGGATAGCAGTAATCGTATCGCCATGGCTCATCCACACCTGTGTATTTTCGCGTACTCCTTTGAACAACACATTATCCTTACAGAAAGAAGTCAGATGCGCACGCCCATATTCACGCGTACCGGCCGGCTCTACTTTCCCACCGTTAGTATACGACATAAACTGTGCGCCATAGCAAATTCCCAATATAGGATATTTACCACGAATCTCACTCAAATCTACTTTGAAAGCATCTTTATCATAAACCGAAAAAGGGCTTCCGGAAAGGATAACTCCTTTGATTGTTGTATCTTCTTTAGGAAATTTGTTATAAGGAACAATTTCGCAATACGTGTCCAACTCGCGTACACGACGTCCAATAAGTTGCGTAGTTTGCGAACCGAAATCAAGAATTATTATTTTTTCCTGCATATCAATGTATGGGTTTTTAAATAAATGGTCTGCAAAAGTAGGAAAAAGTACGCAATCTATATAAGATATAAGTCAAAAATCTATCATTTTAGTATATTCAAAACATCATGAAACCATTTTTTATTTTCTGCTATCGCTCTCAAGACAAGGGAACACTGAGTTAAAATGAGTTAATCTTTGTCCCGCAAATACCATTTAAGCCATTATGTACAGCTCATACAACGCTTTTTAATGTATATATGCCTGTCCCTTTAGACTTTTCCACCAATTTGGTATTATCACAAAAAAGAAACTACTTTGCAACACTGTTTTTAGTCTTCTATATAATTACTGTCT
>ENA-OXVH01000633-OXVH01000633.1-human-gut-metagenome-genome-assembly--contig:-NODE-633-length-8893-cov-7.47386_pt1 | contig 8893 bp, 3 predicted proteins | sample MGYA00249247_ERZ652690 | MGnify/ENA primary metagenome ERZ652690 (study PRJEB26925, sample SAMN05826950) | human gut metagenome | biome: ENVO:2100002; feature: ENVO:00000062; material: ENVO:00002003... | reverse complement strand
CGTCTCGTGGGCTCGGAGATGTGTATAAGAGACAGTAGTTATCCTTATCCACATAAACCGGATAGCTTCCTGCCTTGTCTTGTCCGGACAAGCCGGACAACTGGAAGCTGAATTCATAATCGTTCAAGAAATCGCCTTTCAACAACTCCTCATTCCCCGAAAGCTGGAAATGCACATCATCGAAGCCGATGGTATAGGTAGCCCCTTCGAACAAGGCAGACTTTGTCTCATCAAATACTCCGGGAACACCCGCTTCTTCTGCCGGAAGAGCCTCTGCAAAGACATGTCTCCCCGGTGCGGGAATCTCATCCAGCCAAATCTTCAGACAGCCACCATTACGCTCAATGCGCAGATGATGGTACACACCCCAATGGAAATCTTCAGGCAGGGCATAGGATTCCTTATTTTCTTTGCCGCCGACAAGTGTACGCAGGTACCAGCTCCGGTTCTCGGCATCCAAACCTACATAGGCACAGTTATCTGCATCCTTCCACCAGGCAATGACGCCGGCTCCACCCTCGGTCTTGACTCCCGTCTCGAACAAGTAAGCCACGGACGGCTGTACTTGTTGCAACACACCGAACGAAGCTGTCTCGCCTTTGCCTGCAAAGGTAGGCATCGAAGGTTCGGGATGATAACCCATCGTGCGGGGGCCGGTGATACCATCCACAAACAACGTCTTGTCGAAGAACTGGACACGGTTGATATATTGCCCCGATGCTCATCGTTCTTGTTTGCCATATAAATCAGCCACCATTCAAATCCGTTGGGGCCTCTCAAAATATTGGGCTGACCGGGAGTCATCAGAATATCATCGGCAATACCGTCTTTCATATCGAACAGAGAAACGTCGAAGAATTGCGAACGTCCCTTGTTTGTTTCTACGGCAAGCAGATTCGTGCCTTCCTTCAAAGCAGCACGCAGCTTCTTGTCCAGGTTCACGATACAATAATCACGCCCCTGCTTCTCGTAGACAAGTGTTCCGTTCAGATAAATCCGGGTATCTCCGTCGTGAGCGACACGCAATGCCAGATTACCGGTTTCGCTACCGGCAGAGAAAGTCTTTCGCAACCATAAGGAGGGCGTATTCCACAAGGTACCCAGATGCCGGGTGGTGGAACCTTTCACTTCACGGGACGAAAAGCCGGTCTCCCCCCTCGCCCAGCCGGAGTCATCGTAGGTCACTTTTGTCCAATCGCTTCCCGGCTTGCTCTCCGTATAAGCAAACAACGGCTCATATGTGCGGCCATACCGCAATAAATCCACTTGCTTCTCCTCCAGTTGTGTCTGATTGCAGCCTACAACCGGATAGCTATATTTATTACCATTTTGAAAACCTAAAGGAGAGTCTGCCTCAGCAACTCCCAACTGATAATTGCCCCACTCTGTAGAGGTGTGGTTGGCATTATACATCATATAGTAGCGGCCTCTATACTTCATGACCCACGGTCCCTCCGCTACTCTGTTATCCATCGTTTCCCATGTATCCGGCAATGAGGCGAACTGGCACACCGGTTCGCCGGCAAATTCTGCCGGGTTCTTCATTTTACGTCCCCATATGGTATTTCCATCAGTAAAACGTACCATATACATGTATAGTTGTCCATCATCATCTCTGAATATTTTGGGGTCGATACGGTTATCCATCCATGTCTTCTTGTCCGGTTCTGTATAAGCGCCCAAGACATCTTTGCTCTGCGCATGTACAATGTGAACGGCATGCTTGTCCTTCCCCCAATAATTGACTGACCAGTACAAATGAAAATCTCCATTCAGATAGAACATGTCATTGGCATGAATCTGGTCATCTCCGGCTCCGCTGCCTCTGGTCCAGTCATTGTCCATGGATACGACATGGATAGGTTTCCCCCAATGAACCAGGTCATCGGATACATAGAAATCCCCGTTTGTACGGACCCCTCCAATATAATATTTGCCATTATATTTCATTACGCCGGCATCCGCCACTCCCGGAAGTACCGGATTCTGGATGTTCTGCGCAAACAAGCTGCCGCAGCAAGCAAAAGCGAATGGTAATAGTAGTTTTTTACAGACAAGCATATGGTATAAGATTTAAGAAAGAAAAGGCTATGCCGGAAGCATCCTGAATGAGAACAGGCTTCCAGGCATAGCCTTCTTTAGTTATTAATAGTTAGGATTCTGAGTAAGATGTGCAACACCACCTACCGTGCTGTTCATCACTTCATCTCTCGGAATGGGCAAACGTCTGTGCTTACCGACGATGAAGTTATTGAAGTCCTTGTCACGGGCTTTCAGCTCATCAATTCCAGCCTGAGAATCAAGTAATCCCCAACGCTTCAAGTCAGCCCAACGCCAACCTTCGAAACAGAGTTCCAAAGTACGTTCCATCTGCAGGCGCTTGATAAAGGCATCTTTAGAACTCAGGCAGTCTTTCCACTGACTGTCTTTCAACTTGGCCAGACCGGCACGTTCTCTTACCTTATCCACATAAACAGCAGCATCGGCAGGATTAGTACCCGTTTCAACAAGACATTCTGCGTAGTTCATCAAGATATCTGCATAACGCATGATACGATAGTTGTTACGGGCAAAGTAATCTTCTGCATCACGATAGTAAGCAGTATTGTATTTACGTATGTAGCAGTCTTCCGGGTCAGTTCCCCAACCGTCATTCCAATCGGCATTTTCAAATCCATAATATTTCTTCGGTTGATCGGGGAAGTCTTGTGAGAATCCACGGTACAGAATACTACCATACAAACGCAAGTCATTCTTTCCGTCAATACGTTTCTCTTTCAAGAACTCATCTACCAACCAGCGACGTGCCTTACCATCTCCCCAACCTATACCACTCGGAGCATAGAACTGAGTACGCTGGAAACCGAATGCCATACTGGCATCATTACCCGTACCACCCTTGTTTTGGTCATCGAACTGAATTTCAAAGATACCTTCCTTGTTGTTCTCATCCAAGTCAGTGAAATTATCTTCACGATTGGCGATAAGATCGTACAAAGAGCCCTCTTTATCAATCAGCCATTGCAATTGTTCCTTCGCCTTGTCATACTTATGTTGTTGCATATAGGCCTTGCCCAACAATGCTTTGGCAGCGCCTTTGGTGGCACGTCCCAAATTGGCAGCATCCCAAGATTCAGGAAGATAATCCATAGCAAACAGCAAGTCTTTCTCCACTTGATCCCATATTTCCTGCTCGGAAGCCTCTTCCGGAATATAATTGGCATCTTTAGGTTCCAAAGGCATCGTTCCTTTGTCCCACAACAGATTTACCTGAAAATACCACATTGCACGTAAGAAAGAAGCTTGTGCCAATACCTGGTTCTTTGTAGTCTCGTCCATTTCAATATTAGGCACATGACTCAACACTTGGTTGCAACGGAAAATACCTACGTAGAAATGTTCCCAATGTATATTGTTGCCTTCGTAAAAATTATAATTGTTGTAAAGAAAACGTGTCCAGTCACCCAATTCAATCCAAGGAGAAGAACTCCATCCCTCGTCCGAGGTCAAATCGTAGCGAAAAGAGAGCCAACGCATCCAAGTACCTTCCTTATAAAGAAAACTGTAGCAGGCATTTACACCAGCTGTAGCATCTTCCGGCTTATTCCAATAAGTATCGTTGGTCACTTCATTGGGATTATCAATATCCAATAAACTAGAACTGCATCCAGTGCACAATGTCAAGGCACCTGCGAGCATTAATCCATTATATATCTTTTTCATAATTTACAAACTGATTTATAAGTTAAAAGGTCAAATCCAATCCAAACATCACCGAACGGGTATTGGGATAAGCAAAGCTGTCCGTACCACTGTTCCAAACGGAATTCGCACCCTTGAAGTCAGGATCCAGACCGGAATATCCGGTAATAGTAATCAAGTTGCTACCGGTAGCAAACAGACGGAGTTTCTCAACGCCCAAGTTGGTCAGCCACTTCTGCTTGAAATTATAACCGATAGAGATATTCTTCATACGGAAGTAAGAACCATTCTCCAGGAAACGGTCGGCATCACGCGAGTTGCGGAAGTCACCGTAAATGATACGTGGGGTATTGGAGTTAGGATTCACCTGATAAGGCTCTTCGCCCTTCTCAAAGCGGATATAGTTGGAGTTGTCTGCAAACAGACGTCCTTGCCAACGGGATACGTTGTATATCTTATTGCCAAATTGACCGTTCCACATCATACTGAAATCGAAGTGCTTCCACTCTGCATTCAATACCAACGACATTTGCATCTTGGCCCATGGACTACCACAATAATCACGGTCAATATCAGTAATTTGACCGTCATCATTTAAATCAAGATACTTAACGTCTCCCAATTGCGGACGTTTCCCTTCAATCATGATCGGTGTACCGGCAGGTACTTTATCTTCATTAGGTCCCGGTACATGGTTACCTTTCGTCACATAATTGTCTATTTCCTCTTGTGTCCGGAAGATGCCGTCTGTTTTTCTCAGATAGAATTCGGCCAACGACCTTCCCGGCTCTGTTCTGGCTTGACCGGAATCAATAAAGTTTCTTTCCGACCCATCCCGTCCCAAGCTCAGAACTTCGTTATCCATCGTAGTCACATTCAGTAAAGCGCTGTACTTAAAGCCTGAAATCTGGTCTTTCCAACCAAATGTAAACTCGAAGCCCTTGTTGCGCAAGCTGGCAGCATTTTTCCACGGAGAGCCTCCTTGATTACCGGTAGAAATGGCAATCGGAGTCTCAGCCAATACGTCACTGGTTTTTGAATTATAATATTCCGCACTGACAGTCAGGCGTTGGTTCAGGAAACTGGCATCAAAACCTACATTCACCGTTTCTTTTGTTTCCCAAACAAGACCTGCATTCACCAGTTTCACCTGAGTAGAACCCGGAACAATAGCACCACCGAATACAGTTACAATACTCTGGTTGATAGTTCCGATATAATCCCAATCACCAATGGAAGAGTTACCAAGACGACCCCAGTTACCTCTAATTTTCAAGTCATTAATCCAAGGCACATCAAAGAATTCCTCCTTTGAAATTCTCCAGGCACCGGAGAATGAGGGGAAATTGCCCCAGCGGTTTTCCTTAGCCAAGCGAGAAGTACCGTCACGACGGAAAGTGGCAGTCAGATAGTATTTATCATCATAAACGTAGTTTGCACGTCCCAAATAAGAAATCATCGCATTCTCGCTGATGCTGTTTGAATTCTGCTGATTGCTCTGTCCTGCATTCAAAACTGTAAAGTAATCGCCGTTACCCGTCATCGGAAAGTTCAGACGGGAAGCCCACAAACCTTCCCACTCATGGTGCTGGTAAGTAGTACCGACCACGGCATCCACATGATGCTTACCAAAATCCTTATTGAAGTTCAACGTGTGCTCAATCAACATGTTGTAGGTGTTGTCACGTGCCTTCTGGCTTTCCGGATCACGGTGTTCCTGATTCTGAGTCCAGTTACCTTCTCCACGGAACCATGAGTTCTCATAGAAATAAAGGTCAATACCACCATTGAATTTATAAGAAAGGAATTCGAAAGGCTTGAATTCCAACCATAAAGAACCATTCAAACGATTCTGGCGGAAATGACGGTATTCCAAATCTTCACGGGCAATCGGGTTCACACCAAAAGTATTGTATTTGGCAGCATCACCATAGCCATATCCACCCGGATTATTCTCATCATAGATAGGAATAGTAGGCATCATACGCAAAAAGTCATTGTAGGTATTGGTCTGGTTCGGGTCTGTGTTTGTGAGTGAATAAGCCAAGTTTTCACCAAAAGAGAACCAGCCCTTTTTACCTTGTGTATTGACACGGAAGCTATAGCGGTCGAAAGTATTTCCATAAGAAACGCCGTCATTGTTATAGTAGCCGGCTGATACAAAATAACTACCGGAGTCACCGCCACCGGAGAGTGATACGTTGTAGTCCTGCACCAATGCGGTCTTCAACACTTCATCCTGCCAGTTGGTATCATACTGTGAGTGTTTCTGAGTGCTGTTTACAGTAGCAATGCCATCTTTGATAGCTTCATTATAGGCAATATCATTATACTTGATATATTCTGCCGCATTCATCAAATCAAATTTCGGGCTCCATTCCAATGTTTCCTTTACGCTTACATTCACCTTCATGGGACCTTTCGTACCCTTCTTGGTAGTAACGATAATCACACCATTGGCAGCACGCGAACCGTAGATGGCAGCAGCAGAAGCGTCCTTCAGAATCTGGATGGATTCTGCATCTGCAGGGTTGAAGTCAACTCCCGGATCTGTAATCATACCATCAATTACCCACAACGGAGAGTTATTACTCAAAGAACCGACACCGCGAATTTCAATAGAGGCATCTTCGCCCGCCCTACCGCTACTGCGTACGTTAATACCGGTTGCCAAACCCTGCATCTGGCTGACCAGTGTTCCTGCAGCGCTTTTCTTCATTTCCTTGGTATCAACAACGGCAACCGCTCCAGTCAAGTCGGACTTCTTCACGGTCTGATAACCGATGACAACCACTTCTTCCAGTGCTTTCGAATCATCTTTCATCACCACGCGCAAGGCAGTTCCCTTATAGACAACTTCCTGCGTAAGCATACCGATATAAGAGAAAACGAGTGTACTTCCTTTTTTTCCACTCACTGAGAAATTACCGTCAATATCGGTAATGGCACCCGTGGTAGTACCCTTCACCAATACATTCACGCCCACCAAAGGCTCACTATTTGCATCCGTCACCGTTCCCGTTATGGTCACATCTTGTGAATAAGCGGTAGCTGCAAACACAACAAAGAATAAGAATAAGATTTTCTTGATCATTTTTTATAGAATTAGATTTTAAAACTATGCGGAAACTAACGCCCGCTTTTTAAATACACCGCAGAAAGTGATTAGTCACTTCTGCCAATCATAGAACATTGATTAGGATTTGTTACGTCATAGGCATAGGGGTCATAGTATTATAAATTGTTGGCTTTCGGATGCAAATATATCCGCATAAAGCTAAAATTAATGCAAATATCGCTTCAATCTATGCAATTATAAATCCAAAAAATGCCCCTGAGATGTCTCTCAGGGGCATTTGATTGGATTGTTATATTTAGCAAGCATTCCATGCTATCATTTCACGAAGTCTTTGGGCAGAATACCAAATTGTTTTTGGAAGCACTTGGTAAAATAGGAAGGAGTATTGAAGCCGGTCATATAGCAAACCTCATTGATTTTACACTCTCCTTCCTTTAAAAGCTGCGCCGCTTTCTTCAACCGCTCCAGGCGGATGTAGTCATTGGGAGTCATATCCAATATGCCCTTTATCTTCCGGTTCAGGCTCGACCGGCTCATGTTCAGCAGGCTTGCCATATCATCCAGACAGAAATCCGGATTCTGCATATTGGCAACCACCACTTCCTTCAATGTTTTAAGGAAAGATTCATCTGCCTTTGTCATTGCCATACTGCCCGTCTGCATAAAAGGAGAATTGACAAAAGAAGCCCGTAGCTTCTCACGGTTGTTCAGCAGATTGGCCACACAAACTTTCAGATATTCCACGGAGAAAGGTTTCTCTATATATACGTCAGCCCCCAGCTTCATTCCCTCTATTTTGGCTTGAAGGGTCGTCTTCGCCGTAAGCAGGATAATCGGTATATGGCTATAGTCAAGCTCGGACTTCAGATGCTCGCACAGCTCCAATCCATCCATCTCGGGCATCATAATGTCTGAAATGACAAGATTTACAGTATGTTCCTTCAACACCTTCAAAGCTTCCACCCCATTCACGGCAGTCAGCACACGATATTCCGAAGAGAGCTGTTTCACAACAAATGCCTGCATTTCCAGACTGTCTTCCACCACCAAAAGAGTATACCGGTGCTGTTCCAAGGCAGTACCTGCACCACTTTCCTCAGAGGATTCCCCGCCCGTTACCGGTTCTTTATGCTCCATAGCCACCGTCTGCTCGTGCTTCAGCGGAAGTGACAGCAGGAAACAGTTGTTCTCCATCGAATCTTCCATGCACAACGTACCCTCATGGAGTTCGGCCAATGAACGGGCAAGTGCAAGCCCGATACCGGTGCCGGGCACAGAGCGCAAGGTACCAGTTTTATACTGGATGAACGGCTTGAAAATCTCCTCGCGCATCTCTACCGGAATGACAAGGCCGTCATTACATACAGAAAGCAGCAGTCTTTCACCTTCCGAATATAGCCTAATGCGTATATAGGTCTCCGAATACTTTATCGCATTGGTCAGCAGATTGCTGATAATCTTGGTAAGCCCTTCCCTATCAACCGAAGCATACAAGCTTTCGGGAGTCTCTATACTCAATGCCAGCCCCCTTTCACGTGCCAAAGGCTTGAAACGCTTATACGTCTTTTGTAAGAGCTCAGACACGTCACATTCCACAAAATTCAATTGGAAGCCTTGCGTCTCCGTCTTCCGGAAGTCCAGCAACTGGTTCACCAAATCAAGCAGCCGGTTGGTGTTCAGTTCCATGGTCTCCAAATCATCCCTGATGTCATCCGAAACAGAACGGGAAGCCAATACATTCTCGAGCGGACTCTTTATCAGTGTAAGCGGTGTACGTATCTCATGCGCCACATTCGTGAAGAAGTCTATCTTCGCAGTATACAACTCCCGTTCCTTTTCCCGCTCAAACTTGTCCATAGCCTGCTGATGCTTCTGCCGGGTCCGTTTTCTGAAATAGATAATTACAGCAGCCAGTGAACATAACGCCAATACCGTATAAACAGCATACGCCCAAGTGGAGAGATAGAAAGGAGGACGGATATGGATGTCGAGCACACGTTCCGTCGCGTTCCACTTGCCATCGCTGTTGGAACCTTTTATACGCAATGTATAGCTTCCATAAGGACTGTCTCTTATACACATCTCCGAGCCCACGAGACGCGTAGTAATCTC
>ENA-OXVH01000607-OXVH01000607.1-human-gut-metagenome-genome-assembly--contig:-NODE-607-length-9202-cov-44.1826_pt1 | contig 9202 bp, 7 predicted proteins | sample MGYA00249247_ERZ652690 | MGnify/ENA primary metagenome ERZ652690 (study PRJEB26925, sample SAMN05826950) | human gut metagenome | biome: ENVO:2100002; feature: ENVO:00000062; material: ENVO:00002003... | reverse complement strand
CCATTACTGGCGATATGATTCACTGGCGTAACTGGGATTTTCACCTCAGCATGAATTCTCGCGTCGGGCCGATGATCTCCACCGTGACTTATAACGACAATGGCACCAAACGCAAAGTCATGTACGAAGGTTCTCTCGGCGGCATGATTGTACCTTACGGTGATCCTGATATTGGCTGGTACTTTAAAGCGTATCTGGACTCTGGTGACTACGGTATGGGCACGCTAACCTCGCCAATTGCCCGTGGTAAAGATGCACCGTCTAACGCAGTGCTCCTTAATGAAACCATTGCCGACTACACTGGCGTGCCGATGGAGATCCCTCGCGCTATCGCGGTATTTGAACGTTATGCCGGGCCTGAGTATAAGCATCAGGAAATGGGCCAGCCCAACGTCAGTACCGAACGCCGGGAGTTGGTGGTGCGCTGGATCAGTACAGTGGGTAACTATGACTACATTTTTGACTGGATCTTCCATGAAAACGGCACTATTGGCATTGATGCCGGTGCTACGGGCATCGAAGCGGTGAAAGGTGTTAAAGCGAAAACCATGCACGATGAGACGGCGAAAGATGACACGCGCTACGGCACGCTTATCGATCACAATATCGTGGGTACTACACACCAGCATATTTATAATTTCCGCCTCGATCTGGATGTAGATGGCGAGAATAACAGCCTGGTGGCGATGGACCCGGTGGTAAAACCGAATACTGCCGGTGGCCCACGCACCAGTACCATGCAAGTTAATCAGTACAACATCGGCAATGAACAGGATGCCGCGCAGAAGTTTGATCCGGGCACGATTCGTCTGTTGAGTAACCCGAACAAAGAGAACCGCATGGGCAATCCAGTTTCCTATCAAATTATTCCTTATGCAGGTGGTACTCACCCGGTAGCAAAAGGTGCCCAGTTCGCCCCGGACGAGTGGATCTATCATCGTTTAAGCTTTATGGACAAGCAGCTTTGGGTAACGCGTTATCACCCTGGCGAGCGTTTCCCGGAAGGCAAATATCCGAACCGTTCCTCTCATGACACCGGTCTTGGACAATACAGTAAGGATAACGAGTCGCTGGACAACACCGACGCCGTTGTCTGGATGACCACCGGCACCACGCATGTGGCCCGTGCCGAAGAGTGGCCGATTATGCCGACCGAATGGGTACATACTCTGCTTAAACCATGGAACTTCTTTGACGAAACGCCAACGCTAGGGGCGATAAAGAAAGATAAGTGATTGTTTCAGACTAAAAAAACGGCACCTGGTGCCGTTTTTTACTTATGCGCGAACAAGATTAATACCGTACACACACCGACTTGGTTTCACACCAACCGTCCAGCCAGTCCGGGCCAAAATCACGGCCTGTTCCTGACTGCTTCATCCCACCAAACGGTAAGTTAGCGTCAATTAAGGTATGACTGTTTACCCACACCGTACCTGCCTGTAAGCGATCGCTATATTCCAGAGCCTGGGAGAGATTTTGCGTCCAGACGCTGGCAGTTAAGCCATATTCCGTGTCGTTTGCCAGTTGTAACGCCTCTTCTCCATCCGCTACACGCACCAGGTTAACCACCGGACCAAACACCTCTTCACGAGTTAAGCGCAATTTAGCATCGGGATTTACCACCAGCGTTGGCGCAACATAATATCCCTCTCCGGCAGGTCCACTCGCCCCGCGAATCAGCTCTGCTTGCTGTGCCTGCGCATCGTCAAGGAATGAACGCACTTTGTCGCAATGCGCACGAGAAACCAAAGGGTTAATCTGTGCAACAGGTGACATCCCCGGTCCCACTTGCAACGATTTTACCGCCTGCTCAAATCCACTAACCAGCGTGTCAAACAACGGCGCTTCAATATAAATTCGCGAACTGGCGGCGCATACTTGCCCCTGATTCAGGAAACTTCCGGTCATCAAGCCTTCAATAACCCATTGCGGATCAGCATCTTTTAATACAATTGCCGGGTTTTTACCGCCCAGTTCCAGCGTTACACGCGTCAAGCGATCAGCAGCAGTTCTGGCAATACCTTTGCCCGTCGCGGTTGAACCGGTAAAACTGATTTTCGCAACATGAGGATGTGACGTCAGGGCCGCGCCGCATACAGAACCTGACCCGGTGACCACATTAAAAACGCCATCAGGAATACCTGCCTCGCTGGCCAGTTCCGCCACGCGCAACATAGTCAGTGGCGTGGTTTCCGAAGGCTTAATCACGATTGAACAGCCTGCTGCCAGTGCTGGCATCACCTTCCACATGCCAATCATCAACGGAAAGTTCCATGGCACAATTCCCGCTACCACGCCAACCGGCTCTTTACGCGTCCAGGCCTGATAACGCGCCCCCTGGGGTAAGGGAATCGACAAGTCCAGCGTTTTACCCGCGATTTTGGTCGTTAACCCGGCGGTATAACGCATCCAGTTCAGCGTACAGCCCACTTCAAAAGCACGGGAAATGGCAATTGACTTGCCTTGCTCCAGGGTTTCCAGTTGCGCCAGCTCCTCACTGTGCTGCTCCACCAGATCAGCAAAACGTAGCAGAATACGTTCACGCTCTGCGGGTAATCGTCCGGCCCAACGACGCGAGACAAAGGCCCGCCAGGCAGACATGACTGCGTTATCTACATCCGCTTCGTTGGCATCAGCAGTAGACGCAATTTCTTGCCCGGTGGCCGGATCAAAGATCGCCAACCGTTTTTCACTTTGTGCGGGGCCAGGACGACCATCAATATAAAGACCGTGTTGACGATCGAGAAACTGTTGGACCTGGCTTAATACTGCTACATGCGGCTCTGTCATCACTTTTCCTTATTATTTACCCAGTGTGATTTCAGTGTACGCAGCGACAAGAAAAGTCACTTTTTTCGCTGTGACATTCGCTTTGTCAGCTGTGACAAGCTCCGCAAATCGTGACAATAACCGCTTATGTCTCTATGCCTGACAAGACTTATTTCCTATAGTCAGGTTCATTAGCTTCGTTTATTGCAACACAAATGCAACAATAAAAATACATTTCACAGAGCGAAAACGTGCCATGAACCCCGCAGTGGATAATGAGTTTCAGCAATGGCTTTCCCAAATCAATCAGGTATGCGGAAATTTTACCGGACGCCTGCTGACTGAGCGTTACACGGGTGTACTGGACACGCATTTTGCCAAAGGACTAAAGCTGAGTACCGTGACAACCAGCGGGGTGAATTTATCCCGCACCTGGCAGGAAGTAAAAGGCAGCGACGATGCCTGGTTTTACACCGTTTTTCAGCTTAGTGGTCAGGCAATAATGGAGCAGGATGAGCGTCAGGTGCAGATTGGCGCTGGCGATATTACGTTACTCGATGCCTCACGCCCCTGTTCGCTTTACTGGCAGGAGTCTTCTAAACAGATTTCATTACTTTTGCCACGCACTCTGCTGGAACAATATTTTCCCCATCAAAAACCTGTCTGCGCAGAAAGACTGGACGCTGACTTACCCATGGTGCAACTCAGTCATCGCCTGTTACAGGAGAGCATGAATAATCCGGCACTTTCTGAAACAGAAAGTGAAGCTGCGCTACAGGCGATGGTGTGTCTGCTTCGCCCAGTACTTCATCAGCGGGAATCTGTCCAACCTCGCCGTGAACGTCAGTTTCAAAAAGTGGTTACGTTGATAGACGATAATATTCGCGAAGAGATATTACGCCCGGAGTGGATAGCCGGAGAGACAGGTATGTCAGTACGTAGTTTGTACCGAATGTTTGCCGATAAAGGTTTGGTAGTCGCGCAATATATTCGTAACCGTCGTCTCGATTTTTGTGCAGATGCGATTCGCCATGCCGCAGATGATGAAAAACTGGCAGGCATCGGCTTTCATTGGGGGTTTTCTGACCAGAGTCATTTTTCAACGGTATTTAAGCAACGCTTTGGGATGACGCCAGGCGAGTATCGACGTAAATTCCGCTAACTAATTGGCGTTGTGTGTACTGCAACGCCAATTAGTTAAAACAGATATTTGACTACGCATATTTCAGGGCGAAAGGCAATTTGACAGGAGCTTTTGAATATTCACCTTGTTTCAGGAAAATAGATCAATCGTTTTCTCCTGTAGCGTTATCCCGATAGTGCGGTTTTGCTATTAAAATTTTCGCACCCATTTACCGTTTATCCCTTGTACATATTCCCCCGGTTTGGCCCGAGCTACGAGCTTTTGCCCGGCGAGTTTCGCGATATCATCTACCGACACATTATTTTGCTTTGCCAGTTGTTGGTAACTCGCTTTACGTTCAGCATTAATGTCGGTTACTAATTTCTCTGTTTCAGCATCCGTTTTCAGCGCAACCAGATAACCATAAAATGTTTCACCTACCCGCCCCTGAGTTCTGGCTTCATCCAGAGTCAATGCCATTACATTGCTGCTTACCAGCCCAACAAGAAACGCACAAAGAAGTAATGTTTTCTTCATCATCGCCTCAGAAAAGATCGCTACGAGTTTCAAGCAGCTCTTCGACATCTTTGTCTGCCTTGATGATGATCTCATGCTCAATTTTAACGTTCATATTGATAGTGATCGGTTCCTTAGGTGCAGCGACTTCAATGCGAGGCGTACAGCCAACCAGCATAAAAGATGACGTCAACGCAGCCAGTAAAATTTTCATTGTTTTTCCTCACACTCTTTTCCTTGCGGACAGTCATTTCCCGGCAGACGCGCGTTCTGCTCCAACCATGCCTGGAGATTATCGCCAAAGCGTAAACTGCGCCACAGCGTAAAAATATTCTCTTCATGATGGTAATTAAGGTTTACCGTACCGCTTTTACCATCAACGCGACTGGTACCTGTAATGTTGGCCTGCATGGTTAATAAACCGAGATTATCTAAATTAATATTTGTCGATGAACGGCTAATTTCCATATAGCGCAACCAGTTAATTGCTGAACCCGCAGTCATATTGTCTTTCACCACCGCATCTGCGGTGTCTTTATCCAGCCGCAAGGTCATTGGCCCGCTATTTGCCAGCCAACCATCTTTCACTATCCATTTTTCGTTGTTTAGCCATAACGGCAATGCACCACTAAATGCCCCGGACATGGCGAATTGTTTCGGATTGACGGCGCTAACCAGTTCGCTGGATGAGAGATTATTCAGCCGCAACAGCGCCGGATCATGTTGCGGCATACGTAATTGTTTCATCAGCACGTTACCGCCTAACACATCGACGCTAACATCAGTCAACAGCAATGGTTCTTCTTCTGTCCACGGATAGCGCCCTTGCAAATCAGCCGTAATATTTTTCGCTGTCACCAGATTAATCACTTCGGCAATTCGCAACGTAACGGGGCCGCGAGTCCCCAGATGCCAGGCTCCATCGGCAAAACGGAAAGGCAGGACAAAATCGACACCGTTAACCTGATTATCTGGCATCCAGGCACTACCGCCTTTCAACACACCGTGCCCTCCCGCGCGGAATCCTTGTTCAGGCGCAGCAGAAAATGCGACCTGGGCATATAGTTCGCCATCGCGTAAGTTCATCTTCCAGTCGGGTGGCACCAGCGGCTGGAATACGGTCAGTGATTGTTTAGGCCACCAGGCGTTACCGCGCAGACGAATACCGTCCCAGCGACCATTTACCCGAACCGGGCCAATCTCACCAGCATGTAAATCGCCTTTAAAGAGGAAATACGTCGGATCGCGCCCATCGACGCTAAATTTTAAGGTTGATGGCGGTAACACACTGCCGCCAGTGAACAGTGTTTGCCCGGCGTCCAGTGACAGCGCGCCGCTAAAGGAGGGATGCTGTGCGTCACGTACCCAGACGACGGGCTTGTCGAGAATTAGTCGCGGCGTTTCTACCGTCATCGTACCGTATTGTAACTGGTCGAAACCGGTGGAGAGATCGGTCAGCGTAATCGTGCTGTCATGCCACTCACCCTTTCCTGCGACATCCCAGGTGGCATTCATCGGTGTAAAACTGCCTTTTCCCCAGTAGCGCCACTGCCAGCGGCCAGCGTCAGGGAGAAAATCATTCGCCAGCCCATCCATATGCAGCACGAAATCGCCCAGTTCATTTTCATGCGCCTGCAAAATGGCCTGCAAACGTCCGTCAACACCACGTTGGGTGACTTTTACACCCGCTAAAGGCCAGCGGATTTCATCGATGTCCAGCGAATCGATGACTCTTCCCTTCGAACGTAATAACGCGCCTGGCTCAAAGGCCAGCGTTGGGTCAGTCAGACTTCCGCTTAGCTGCGCAGGTAAGCGGGCATATAAAATGAGATCCGCCTGTTTCGCTTCACCGGTCAGCTGCAAAGGCAGCTGGCTGTTATCCATGCTTAATTTTCCTGGGCCAAAATTAAGCACCGCGTTGCCCTTACCCGCTTGCCCCTGGGTCAGCACACTCAGTCGTCCGCTGACCAGAGCGTTCTCGAGCCCTGCCTGCCAGTTGTCGACTTTGACACCCAGTCGGCCACTCAAAGGAAAACCTGCATACGGCCAGCTCCAGCGACCATCGCTTACGGTCAATTGTTGACGAGTAATTTGCCACGGCAAATCGAGCAACGGATCGCCGTTATCCCGTGCCAGCACAATCAATTGCCCGCTATTTTCCTGCCAGTCCAGCTCGGCATCCACCAGTGACGGTTCCTGCGGCAAGTTTAACGTCGCAGTAGCATGGCCACTTACAGGAAGTCCATCCGGCACTAGCGGCATAGTAAATTCCCCCACCAGTTTTACCGGCGGCTGATTTTCAAACGCGGCGACATCCAGTTCGCTGACTGTAAGTTGTTGCCCTTTAAGCTGGCCTTGAAATTTAACTTTTTCGCTCTGATAACGCAGTTGCTGGATATCAGAGGTTAACGCAAGAGAGAGTTTTCCCTGCCACTCCTGCCAGGGAGAAAAAATCAGTTTATCGATATTGATCCAGGTGTTAGGCAACATGGCCTGCCACTGCGCGAGGGTTTTTGGAGCGGCAGGCGATTGCTCCGTCTGCGGCAATTTCGCCAGACAAGCAGAATCAAGTTCTACCGTGCCGACGTTCAATAACCAGCGGCTCGGATGTGAAAGGCTGGCGTTGGTGATATGCGCAAGCTGACAATCTCCCACCAGATAACGGAGATCGGGAATGATTAAACCTTTACGCGTAATGCGTGGGCTTTCATCTAATGCAATACGTGTCCCGAGCGGTAGCCAGATGCCCGCCAGCGTGGGAACCCACAAGCCGAGCGTCATCAGCAGCGTCAACGGCACAAGAATAATCAGTAATAACAGCGCGAGAACGGCTTTATATTTACCCAGCATGGGTAGTTAATATCCTGATTTAGCGAAAAATTAAGCATTCAATACGGGTATTGTGGCATGTTTAACCGTTCAGTTGAAGGTTGCGCCTACACTAAGCATAGTTGTTGATGAATTTTTCAATATCGCCATGGCTTTCAATTATATTTGAAATTTTGTAAAATATTTTTAGTAGCTTAAATGTGATTCAACATCACTGGAGAAAGTCTTATGAAACTCGCCGTTTATAGCACAAAACAGTACGACAAGAAGTACCTGCAACAGGTGAACGAGTCCTTTGGCTTTGAGCTGGAATTTTTTGACTTTCTGCTGACGGAAAAAACCGCTAAAACTGCCAATGGCTGCGAAGCGGTATGTATTTTCGTAAACGATGACGGCAGCCGCCCGGTGCTGGAAGAGCTGAAAAAGCACGGCGTTAAATATATCGCCCTGCGCTGTGCCGGTTTCAATAACGTCGACCTTGACGCGGCAAAAGAACTGGGGCTGAAAGTAGTCCGTGTTCCAGCCTATGATCCAGAAGCCGTTGCTGAACACGCCATCGGTATGATGATGACGCTGAACCGCCGTATTCATCGCGCGTATCAGCGTACTCGTGACGCCAACTTCTCTCTGGAAGGTCTGACCGGCTTTACTATGTATGGCAAAACGGCAGGCGTTATCGGTACCGGTAAAATCGGTGTGGCGATGCTGCGCATTCTGAAAGGTTTTGGTATGCGTCTGCTGGCGTTCGATCCGTATCCAAGTGCGGCGGCACTGGAACTCGGTGTGGAGTATGTCGATCTGCCAACCCTGTTCTCTGAATCAGACGTTATCTCTCTGCACTGCCCGCTGACACCGGAAAACTACCATCTGTTGAACGAAGCCGCCTTCGATCAGATGAAAAATGGCGTGATGATCGTCAATACCAGTCGCGGTGCATTGATTGATTCTCAGGCGGCAATTGAAGCGCTGAAAAATCAGAAAATTGGTTCGTTGGGTATGGACGTGTATGAGAACGAACGCGATCTATTCTTTGAAGATAAATCCAACGACGTGATCCAGGATGACGTATTCCGTCGCCTGTCAGCCTGCCACAACGTGCTGTTTACCGGGCACCAGGCATTCCTGACAGCAGAAGCTCTGACCAGTATTTCTCAGACTACGCTGCAAAACTTAAGCAATCTGGAAAAAGGTGAAACCTGCCCGAACGAACTGGTTTAATCTTGCCGCTCCCCTGCAATCCAGGGGAGCTGATTCAGATAATCCCCAATGACCTTTCATTCTCTATTCTTAAAATAGTCCTGAGTCAGAAACTGTAATTGAGAACCACAATGAAGAAAGTAGCCGCGTTTGTTGCGCTAAGCCTGCTGATGGCGGGATGTGTAAGTAATGACAAAATTGCTGTAACCCCAGAACAGCTACAGCATCATCGCTTTGTGCTGGAAAGCGTAAACGGTAAGCCCGTGACCAGCGATAAAAATCCGCCAGAAATCAGCTTTGGTGAAAAGATGATGATTTCCGGCAGCATGTGTAACCGCTTTAGCGGTGAAGGCAAACTGTCTAATGGTGAACTGACAGCCAAAGGGCTGGCAATGACCCGTATGATGTGCGCTAACCCGCAGCTTAATGAACTCGATAACACCATTAGCGAAATGCTGAAAGAAGGTGCACAAGTGGATCTGACCGCGAACCAGTTAACGCTGGCGACCGCGAAACAGACATTAACTTATAAGCTGGCGGATTTAATGAATTAATAGCTGCCACAGCTCCCGGCGGCAAGTGACTGTTCGCTACAGCGTTTGCCGTTGGGTAATGCACACATCCCAATCGCCGTACCATCCAGTTGACGGGCAACAGAAAGCGAACCGCCGATCATTGCACAATTTGCTTCTCCACTACTGGACATCGACGCTTTTAAACCTGGCGCTACGTGCGCCGCAGTCGCCTGCTGAACAGGTTCACTAC
>ENA-OXVH01000591-OXVH01000591.1-human-gut-metagenome-genome-assembly--contig:-NODE-591-length-9427-cov-26.0883_pt1 | contig 9427 bp, 6 predicted proteins | sample MGYA00249247_ERZ652690 | MGnify/ENA primary metagenome ERZ652690 (study PRJEB26925, sample SAMN05826950) | human gut metagenome | biome: ENVO:2100002; feature: ENVO:00000062; material: ENVO:00002003... | reverse complement strand
CAATCTGTCGATGCTCTACAGCGAGACGAATCGGCCCGACAAGGCGGAACTGGAGTTGCGTGAAGCGCTGCGCATTATCGAAGCCTCGAGCGTGAACCCGGACGCGGATATCGACGTGTCCAGCTCGCACACGAATCTGGCGTTGACCCTGCTGACCGAACACAAGTTGGAGGACGCGCATTGGCATGCAGCCAAGGCGCTGGAAATCTATCGCACCGGCCATCTGGAACATTCCGCGCATTATGCCTCCGCACTGGCGGGCTTCGCGCAGGTGTGCTTTGCCGAGAGACGGTATGCGGATGCGGTTACTGGATACCGGCATGCGCTGGCCGTGATCGAGGAATGTTACGGCAAGGACACCGATTACTGGCGTATCACCGCCGACAATCTGCGGCAGGCCGAGGAAGCGGCGGCGCAGGCCGGGGTGACGGTTGACAATGCAGGTGTTGCCGGCGATGCAGGCGCGCTGCCCCAGTCCGGCTCGCGGCTGCCGAACAGCCCGGCACAGGGCAAGACCGGTGCGAACGCGGCATCTTCCCCATCCACCGTTTCGGTGTCGACCGGTTCTGCGGGCGCGGCCGAGGCCGTTTCCGCATGCCCGGTGTCCGGACTGAAGCTGGCCCGCGCGTTCTGGACGCAGATGGGCAAGCCGATGATTGCGGCGAAGTATCCGCAGTATGCCGGGCGTATCGCCGCCGGTCTGGTGGGTCATGGCTCGGAATGCTACGGATTCGATGATGCGTATTCGCAGGACCACGATTTCGGCCCGCGCTTCTGCCTGTGGCTTACGGATGAGGATTACGCGGCGATCGGCGAGCAACTTGAGGTCGATTACGAGGCACTGCCGCGCAAGTTCAGCGTGGATGCGCAAGGCCGCGTGACGTTCGAGGCGCATGCCAGGTCCGATGCTTCCGGAGCATTCCCCTCCGCAGGTGCAGGCTCCACCGTCATACCCGATGCGGCAAACGCACCCACCCCCGGCACCGCTACGCACGATACCGCCACTGCCGAGTCAGGCGCGGCGTCCTCTGATGTGGCGGAAGCGATGACGACTCCGATTGATGCACCGCTCTCCCCCGTCACGCCGCGCGCACAGGGCGCGAATCGCCGTGACGGCGTGTTCCGCATCGGTGACTTCTTTGAGTCGATCACCGGGTATCACACTGCGCCGGCGCAGACCGCGCCGCATGAGTGGCTAATGCTTCAGGAATCGACCTTGGCCGCCGCCACCAATGGCGAGGTGTTCGCCGATCCCACCGGTCTGTTTTCCAAGACGCGCCAAGGGTTCAAGAACATGCCCGACGATGTGCGGCTCGCGCTGATCTCCAAGCGACTCGGCATGATCGCCCAGGCCGGTCAATATAATCTGCCGCGTTCGTTGAAGCGCGGCGACGGCGCGGCCGCATGGCTGTCCATCCACGAGTTCGTGCAGGCCACCGCCTCGTTGGTGTTCCTGGTTAACGTGCCGATGGTGGTGGGCTATATGCCGTATTACAAGTGGCAGTTCGCAGCATTGCGCAAGCTGTCTGGCTCGATGTTCGCGCTGTTGCCGAACGTGGGCGAACAGTTGGAAACCGTGATGCGATTGAGTTCGGCAGCCTGCTATGGCGGGGCCGGATTTGGCGAAGGCGGCAAGGGCGCGGCTCCAGCAATCGAGAAAATCAACGATATTGTGGAGCAGATTGCGGTGGATATCGTCAAGGAACTCAAACGCGAACACCTGACCACGTCCGGCGAGACCTTCCTCGAATGGCAGCGCCCGTATGTCGAGGACCACATCGCCTCTGATGATCCGGTGCTTAAAAGTTTGTAGATTCAAGCTCCCTCTGCCACGGCTTCGCCGTGCCACCTCCCTCATCAGAGGGAGGTATCAGTGAAAGGAACGTCGATGACCAACGAACTGACTGATGATGAACTGCGCGAGGCTATTGTGCGTCATGAATGGGATCAGTTCCAGCGCACCAACAATGAGGGTGGACGCGCGGCATGCCAAGGCAACTGGCCGGTGTTCCACCAGATGCGGTTGGCCCAGTTCCTCACATGGGAGCGGCCATTACTCACCAGCTATGCCGCTGATCTTGACGCGGCCGACCACGTGGGCCGCAACCTCGTGACCGAAAAATACGGCCGCATGATGGCCTCCACCGCACCGGAAAATTTCACGAAGAACATAGAGCCGTATATTCCGCGTCTCTCTGAAGAGCGCGCGGCCCGTCAGGAACAGGTCATCGCCCAGCAGGTCGCCTGGGCCAAGGATTTCCGCGAGCGCTACCCCAAGCTCGGCGAGGCGATGCGCGCACTCACCACCACCGAAGACACACCATCTGCCACCTCATTCGAAACCTATCTGCGCGGCGAGCTTGGTACGTATTCCGACCAGACCTTCGAACGTTACGAAGCGATGATTGGCGAGCGCGCCGCAGCCAGCCCGCAACGCAATATCACTGAGGAAACCTTGTTGCACACAGTCCAGCTCGGCGGTTTCGACACCTTAGAGGAGGCCGAAGCCTCCCAAGCGTAATACTCAGCCATTCACTGTGTATCGGACACCCCGACTGATGTACGTCGGCCGGCCATACCCAGGCCAACGCAATCTGCCGATCGCCCCACACCCAGACCACCAACGCAGCCTGCCCGCCAGGCCCCATTTACCAGCGCACATCGGCAGAATTACAGCGAGAATAGGCCCCAAAATGCCAGTGTCATCAGTGTGGCGAGAGTGCCGAGCGCTACCATCACGCATATGACGCGCCGCACACCGACGATATCGGCGCGGCAATACCAGACACGTTCCATTTCCCAAGCAAACAGCACCACCAACAGCATGGTCGCTATTCGCAGCACCACCCATCCGACGGCAAACAGCCGCGGTTGAGGCATAACCAATACAGCCGATACGCCTACGGCGCTCATATAGCCGTACAACAGCCCAGTAATCACCATCACCGCTGTGCCGATACCGGCAGATAAGCCGGCAATGCCGTGCAACATGCGCCGCTGGGCGGCCCCCAGCTCACTCGGCGTCGCATGCACGGCCCGCACAGTCGCCACACTACGTCGCCCGGCCAGCAACGTCTGTAGCCAAGAAAACACAGTCAAGCCAATACCTAATATCGCCGCCATCACGATCAGCACGGGCCCTGCCACCATCAGACCGGCCAGCACGCCAAGCGAGCCGACGATACCGGATCTGGTACGTTGCGACGCGGCGAAGCGCTGGTGAGGTGTCGCACCGGCGACTTGAGGCGTTGCCCATCCATCGGCTTTGGTTCCGGCAGTCACACCGTTCACCCAATTTTCCAGCGCTTGCGTATAGCCTTCGGCCAATGGCAGGTTCGGGGTGAATAAGCCCTCACCAGCCCGCATCTGATGGTTGCCGGCAAAATAGCGTACGGTGACGTTCTCGTTGCCGGACTTGTTGGCCGTAGCGATGATCCGCTGCGCCCCCTGTTCGATGGGCATGGCCGTATCGTAGGTGCCGTAGTTCACCAGCACCGGCATGGTGAGGGATTTCAGATACCGGTCGGCATCAAAGTCGGCATAGGCTAGATCAAATGGCGCGTAGTCCAGCGACATCAATTTGGCCATGTCTTTGACCACGGGCTTGGGCGCGCCGGCCTCATGCGTATAGGCGCTGACAGCCATGGCCATTTGCTCACGTCCATTGAACACCGGTGCGGATGTAAGTACGGCAAAGGCAATGTCTTGCCGTTTCGAGGTTAGAATCGTGGCGATCCAGGTGCCTTCGGATTCGGCGTAGATGCCGGTTTTGGCGGGGTCCACGCCGCTTATGCCACGCAGCACGTCGAGCGAACGCCCGTATTCGCGAGCAAAACGCGGGTAGTCGCGATGCAGCACGGTGTAGTTGTCGTTGCGCTTGGCCGGCACCAAGGTCACGATGCCGGCAGAGGCCATGGCGTTGGCGATATCGCCGAAATCCTCGGCACCGCTGGTACCGGACCCGTGAATGAACAGACAAGCCGGGCGTGGCCCGGGAGCGTCGACCGGTTCACGTAGTACGGCGGGTAGCGTGACGCCGTCGCCGGTCTTGATGGATAGTCGGGTTTCACACGTACGATATCGCCCCTCGTGGGGAATGTTCGCATGGGCAGGGGTGATGGTGGTGTCGGCAGAAGCGATAGCGATGTGCTTGGTGTAGGGCCGTGTGTTCCATTGCGGCATCATCGCCCAGCCAAGTGTGGCGAATACCAGCGTCATCGCCATCGCGGTGGCGATGACGCTCGCTACCCGCCGCGCCGAAATCCGTTTCATAGTTACTATGCCTCCCCCATCAGCATAGAACGGTCGGCTCTTATCGGTCGGCTCCCGTCATAATGTGCTTCTACTGGGACCGTAATGCAATGGTTGTAACGCTATTTTCTCTTCTTGACGGCACCGACTATGGCCCATACAACGGCCACTATTACCAGAATAAGTCCCACTACGGCGCAGATAATAGCCGTCAGCAATTGCGGATTCGGCGAGAACAGCGAAATCATCCGATCCGGAGATATGCACCCGAAAACCAGCGCGATCACGCCGATAATCACGCCTAATAGTCCGAATACCACAGTAGGCGCGCTGGTGCTCTGTTTCTGGATGTTCTTGGCACTCTTGACATCCTTAGCATTCTGGACGTTCTTGGCGCTCTGGACGTTCTTGGAGCTCCCCCCAGGCTGGCATGGTTTGCCGGCGGTCTGAGACTGCCCATAGGGAGGTCGTGCTGAAGATGCTGCGTACATCGGCACATCATCGGCAGATGGAATCGGCCCACCATCTCCCTCCACGGCATCGGCAACTGTTTCCAGGGCAATCCGATCTGTGGTTGGTTCGATGGGCGATGGAGAGGCAGCTGTTGCCTGCGTATCCACATCCGAGACCGACGCATCCGCATGATTGTCGGGGACGGGCAGCACAGCCGTTTCGTCATCATCCGCTGCGGATGGCAGCACCGTGGTATCGGTTCGGTCATCGACGGTCACCATGGTTGTGGTCGCGGTGGTCGCGTCGGTTTCGGAAGGTATGGCCGTGGTCGGTGTCGCATCCTCGATGGAGGCGAATTCCTTGGTTTCATCAGTCATGATTCCATCTCCTAGTTGCAACGGCTTGATCATTCCGATTGTTCGGTTGTGTTCTTGCTTGTACTGTTGCCGTCGTATATATCGGCAAGCGGCTGGAACGTAGAGCCTTCCCAATCGGAGGCGTACACCACGTTGACACGTGCTTCCACCACATAGGGAATATTGATTTTTAATTCTGGGCCGTTGTCCGGCATGGCGGATTCCTTATACAACCATTCGTGATCAGGCCCATTGGTGGCACTTTCAGCTTCGAAGAAAACAAAGCTTGGACCCATGTAGTTGTTGTATACCATCTCGTATTTGCCGCCAACGTCACTCGAAGTGGAGTAGTAGGAGTCGGCGGTGCCGAAGGCGTAAGTGCAGGAATCCGGCAGAACGATATGCACTTGCGCCTGTGTTGCGGCTATGGTGATGGTACCGACCGGGCAATTACTGATGGAAGTTTTGCCATCCAGCATCTTCACCGTGTGCGGTCCATGTGTCTTGTCCCAATCGGACCAATCAATGATTGCCTGATCGGTGTTGTAGTTTTCACCGCTGAACGCCACACCTTGCTGCAATGTTTCAAACGTGGCATCGCTGGCATCGGCAACGAAGATGCCATCCTTTTGCACATCGTTCATGCCGTCGCTGTTTCTCGCACTGACAGATTGGCTCAGTGAAACAACAGTATTGATGCCGCTGGCACCAAGATCACGGTAGTACACGCCATACGTGCCTGAAACGATGGTCATGCAGAGCGCGCATCCACCGGCAACCAGTCCGAGAGGAATCAGACCACCGGTACGCCGTCCTCTGAATCCGAGAATGATGACCACCAGCCCCATCACTATGCATACTGCGGCAATCCAGATGGTGCCCAGACGCATAATGCCGATAATGCCCATGTCGTTTACCCAAATCAGTCCCATCAGACCGGCAAAGGAGAGGAAGGTAAGGCCCAGTATGCTCAAGACCACGATTGGGCCCGCCGGCTTGCGGCGCTTGGACTCGGTGGGGGCATAGGCCGTCGCATTCATACGGTCGGGGGCAAACGGCCCGTTGGGTACTGTGCCGGGCATCGCGCCGGGCACAGTACCCGGCATCACGCTGGGCATCGACTGATAGACAGGCTGTGAAACAGGCTGTGAAACACTAGGCGCGGTTCGTGAAACAGGTTGTGAAACACTAGGCGCGGTTCGTGAAACAGGTTGTGAAATAGGTTGCGGAGCTGAATACAAAGGAGATTGAGGTACTGGTTGCGCGGCTGGATATGAGACAGGCTGTGGAGCTGGATATGACACAGGCTGTGAAACCGGTCGCGGCGCAGATGCCCCGAATCCGTACCCTTCCTGCTGGCGAATGCCGCTTTTGGCCAACAGCCAAAGCGCTAAGGCGGCGAGCGCAATACAACCCCACCCCGCACCTGGAATCACGATTGCCACGGCGAGGAACAGGAAGCATCCCAGACAATTCCAGTCCCATTGGCCGGCAATGAGGTCCTCGGCCAAGATGTGCCCATCGCGTACATCCGGCATCAGAAACCAGCCGAGTGCGTACAGAGCTGCGCCAAAACCGAAGAACAATGTACATACAATCACCAACGCACGTACTAATGTGGGGCTCCAGCCAAGCCGTAAAGCGATGCCGCTGCATACGCCGCCGATCCACCGGTCATCGCCGCGAACCAGTCCACTGGATCGCACCCAAGTGAAGAAGCGTCGCGATGTCTTGTTTTTTTGCGGACCAGGCTGCGGCTGTGGCTGATATGGATTCGCGTTTGGATTGCTCATGATTCCATTACACCGCCCGACCACTGCCACAACGCTCGGGGAACACCCTGATTGTTCCCTGAACACCGGGTAAAACCCCGGCCGCAACGCCCTGAGCGCGGCACAATAGGAGTATGACGTCATCTCCCGAACCATTGCTGCCCGCGCGCATGCCGTTGATGCGCCCCCGGCAGGGCCGTTGGCTCACCGGCGTGTGCAAGGGCATCGCCCTGCACTTGGGCATCGGCGTGGCATGGGTTCGGATTGCGTTCATCGCACTGACCGTCCTCTACGGCGCAGGCATCATCGCTTATGTATTCCTGTGGGTGTTCATGCCTGCCGGAGACCCGGTGGCGGCTGCGGCTCGCACAGTGCCCGTTAATCAGGCGCCGCTTGCGCGAGGCAATCAGCCACTTGCCGCTCATGACGACGAATCGGCTGCCGCACCGGAATCATTGTCCGAGGCCATCCAACGTGCTCCGAAACCGGCCGTCGTGGCATTGGCCGGTTTCGCGTTGATGGCCACTGGACTGTTGCTCACCAGCACCGGTGCGGATGTCCAGATTGTGTTTCCGCTGCTGGTAGGGTTGGGCGGCATCGCACTGGCATGGATGAATCTTAGTCCGCGAGGCACGCAGCTGTTGTCTATGTTGGGCGGCATCGCACTGATTTTCATGGGATGGGCATTGTATGTGCATAATGTCAGCATTCCTGGGTGGGGCACCTCTCCTCGACGCATTGTTGCCAGCGGATTCGTGATGATCGTCGGTATCGTGGTGGCGGTGATGCCGTGGGCGAACGCGATGCTGCAACGACTCACCCACGAGCAGGCATTGAAGGAGCGCGAAGAGGAGCGCGCGGACATGACCGCCCATCTGCATGATGGCGTGCTGCAAACGTTGGCGCTGATTCAGCTGAACTCCGAGGAACCGACCACCGTATTCGCCCTGGCGCGTAGCCAAGAGCGCGAGCTGCGCGAATGGCTGTATCAGGAACGTTCCACATCGGATCGTTCGGTGGGAGCCGGATTGAAGCAGATCGCCGCCGAGGTGGAGGACGAGCACGGCAAGCCGATTGAGGTGGTCACCGTGGGCGACGCGCGGCCGAGCGCCCAGACCGATGCGCTGCTGGACGCCACCCGTCAGGCGTTGGTCAATGCGGTCACGCATGGCGGCGAGCCGGTGTCTTTGTATTGCGAGGCCAGCGACACGATGGTTGAAGTGTTCGTGCGCGACCATGGCGAAGGCTTCGATATGGACGCCATTCCGCCCGACCGGCTGGGCATCCGCGAATCGATTATCGGCCGCATCAAACGGCGCGGCGGTACAGTGGAGATAGTGTCCAGGGCCGGCTGGGGCACCGAGGTCAGAATGCATATGCCGATCGCGCTGAAAGCGGCGCAGGGAGAACATCGATGAGCGAGAACGAGACAGCCAAGATTCGTGTGGCCATGGTCGATGACCATGAGATGTTCCGTGCGGGCGTAATCGCCACGTTGCGCGATTCCTTCGATATCGTCGGCCAAGCGGCGGACGTGCCCGGTTCGGTGGCGATGATCGCACAGACCAAGCCGCAGGTGGTGTTGCTGGATGTGCATGTGCCCGGCGGCGAGGGTGGCGGCGGTGCCGAGATCCTCGCCAAATCGCGGCCCTACTCCCCCACTACCGTGTTTCTGGCATTGTCGGTTTCGGATGCGCCGCAGGATGTGGGGTCGGTGATTCGCGCCGGCGCCCAGGGCTATGTAACCAAGACGATTACCGGCGCTGATTTGATTTCATCCATCAAGCAGGTGCATGAGGGCTATGCCGTGTTCTCGCCAAAACTGGCCGGTTTTGTACTTTCGACCTTCCAGGGTGTGCCGGCGGCGGGGTCTGATGGCGGCGCTGATGGTGCGGCACGGGCTCATGATGAGGAGCTGGACCGGCTGTCCGCCCGCGAGCAGGAGGTCATGCGGCTGATCGCGCGTGGTTACACGTATAAAGAGGTGGCGGCCGAACTGTTCATTTCGATCAAGACGGTCGAAACGCACGTGAGCTCGGTGTTGCGAAAGCTTCAGCTTTCGAATCGCACCGAGCTCACCCGCTGGGCCGCCGATAGGCGCATTGTGTGATAAACGACAGATGAGCTCCCTCATCAGAGGGAGCTCATCTGCTCATATCACTCCGCGTCGCGGAAACCGTTGGGGTTCTTGGTCTGCCAGTTGAGGGAGGAGGCGGCCATGTCGTCGATGGTCAGCTCGGCCTTCCAGCCAAGCTCCTTCTCCGCCTTGGAAGCGTCGGCGTAGCAGGCGGCGATGTCACCGGGGCGACGCGGCTTGATCGCGTACGGAATCGGATGACCGGCGGCCTTCTCGTAAGCCTTGATAACCTCAAGCACGGAGTAGCCGTGGCCGGTACCCAGGTTGTAGACGAACACGCCTTCCTTGTCGATGTGGTCAATGACGGCCACGTGGCCCTTGGCCAGGTCGACCACGTGGATGTAGTCACGCACACCAGTGCCGTCGGGCGTGTCGTAGTCGTCGCCGTAGACCTGGACTTCCTTGAGCTCGCCGACCGCGACCTTGGCCACGTACGGGGTGAGGTTCGCCGGAATACC
>ENA-OXVH01000588-OXVH01000588.1-human-gut-metagenome-genome-assembly--contig:-NODE-588-length-9447-cov-50.9061_pt1 | contig 9447 bp, 10 predicted proteins | sample MGYA00249247_ERZ652690 | MGnify/ENA primary metagenome ERZ652690 (study PRJEB26925, sample SAMN05826950) | human gut metagenome | biome: ENVO:2100002; feature: ENVO:00000062; material: ENVO:00002003... | reverse complement strand
CCTCCAGTAACTATCTGGTTCAGCTTCCCGTCTCCATTTTTGGTTTCCATACCACCTGGGGCGCGTTTAGCTTTCCGTTTATTTTCCTTGCTACCGACCTGACCGTGCGTATTTTTGGCGCACCGCTGGCCCGTCGTATCATCTTTGCGGTGATGATCCCGGCGTTACTGATCTCCTACGTCATCTCGTCGCTGTTCTATATGGGTTCCTGGCAGGGATTCGGCGCGCTCGCCCACTTCAACCTGTTTGTCGCCCGTATCGCCACCGCCAGTTTCATGGCCTACGCGCTGGGGCAAATCCTCGACGTGCACGTTTTTAACCGCCTGCGTCAGAGTCGCCGCTGGTGGCTGGCACCGACGGCTTCCACACTGTTTGGTAACGTCAGCGACACGCTGGCCTTCTTCTTCATTGCCTTCTGGCGCAGCCCGGATGCCTTTATGGCTGAACACTGGATGGAAATCGCGCTGGTCGATTACTGTTTCAAAGTGTTAATCAGTATCGTTTTCTTCCTGCCAATGTATGGCGTATTACTCAATATGCTGTTGAAAAGACTGGCAGATAAATCTGAAATCAACGCTTTGCAGGCGAGTTAAAGGTTCGTTATCAGAGTTGTGATAAGATGGATGAATGAGCCGTTATGGCCGTTTATCGAAAGGAAGAAGTCAATGCGCAATCTGGTTAAATATGTCGGAATTGGCCTGCTGGTTATGGGGCTTGCGGCCTGTGATGATAAAGACACTAACGCTACGGCGCAGGGTTCGGTCGCGGAAAGTAACGCTACCGGGAATCCCGTCAACCTGCTTGATGGCAAGTTAAGTTTCTCGCTGCCAGCGGATATGACCGACCAGAGCGGTAAGCTGGGAACGCAGGCCAATAACATGCATGTCTGGTCCGACGCCACCGGGCAGAAAGCAGTCATCGTCATCATGGGCGATGACCCGAAAGAAGATCTGGCGGTGCTGGCGAAGCGTCTGGAAGATCAGCAACGTAGCCGCGATCCGCAGCTGCAAGTGGTAACCAATAAAGCCATTGAGCTGAAAGGTCACAAAATGCAGCAGTTAGACAGCATTATCTCCGCGAAAGGCCAGACGGCGTACTCTTCCGTTATTCTGGGTAACGTGGGTAATCAACTGCTGACCATGCAAATTACTCTGCCAGCTGACGATCAGCAAAAAGCGCAGACCACCGCAGAAAACATCATTAATACGCTGGTTATTCAGTAAGTTTTAAGATGATGAGGCGGCCTCAGGGACGTGTTCCGGAGGCCGTTTTTTTAATCGCCACGTCAGTAATAACGCGATTGCGACCAGTCCCGCCGCCGCCAGATAAATCACCGGGACGCCCGCCCAACTCATCACCAGCCCAGCCAGTGGTCCGGTCACGCCAAGCGATAAATCCATAAATACGGTGTAAGTTGCCAGCGCCGCCCCCTGATTTTGCTGCGGAACCGCTTTTACCGCCACTACGCCCAATGCCGGGAATACCAGCGAAAACCCCGCCCCCGCGAGTAAGACGCCGATTTTCGCCATCCACGGCATAGTCGCCACGCCAACCAGTAGCAGGCCGATTATCTCAACGCTAAAGCAAATCATCGCTACGTTTAAGCCGCCGATACGGTTAATGCCGTTAGGGAATAACAAACGCGTACCGACAAACGCACAGCTAAACAGCGTCAGCGCGAAAGCCGCACCGTCCCAACCTTTAGCGTCATAAAACAGCGTGATAAAGGTGGCGATGACGCCAAATCCGGCGGAAGCCAACGCCAGCGCCATGCCGTACAGCCAGACGCGCCCAAGCACCGCGCGAAACGGCAGCGGTTTGCCTTTACTGGCTTTTACCGTCGGACGCGGGATCGCCAACAAAATGGCCACCAGCGCCACGCCCATAATGATTAACGCTAACGCCTGCAAGCCGCCCCAGTGATAAAACACGACGCCTAACGGCGCACCCATCGCCATCGCCCCATAAGTGACAATGCCGTTCCACGAAATCACCCGCCCGATATGCAGCGAACCAACCACGCCAACGCCCCATAGGGTCGATCCCGTTCCGGCAAAACTTTGCCCAATCCCAAGGATCACGCGCCCCAGGCACAGTAATAACAGGCTGATGACGGGCAGACTGGCGGTTAATCCTGCCGTCAGATACCCCAGACCGCTCAAAAAGCAGCCGCATAAACCGAAGACGACAATCTTTTTGGGTCCCAGCAAATCGGCGTAACGTCCGGCATGAGGGCGGCTCAGCAAGGTGGCGAAATATTGCAGGCTGATAACCAATCCTGCCCAGAAAGCGCTAAAGCCCATCACATCATGGACATAGCCCGGTAATACAGCGAGCGGCAACCCGATGGTGAGGTAGCTGGCGAAGTTAAACATGACAATGGAGACAATGCGCAAATTCAGGCGCAATCCGTTTAGCGCGGGTTCGGCTACGGGTTCGGGCATGAGGATCACCACATTTTTACAACAGTGTTTCATTTTTACCACGTGCTGACGTGAAAATCAGCAGTAAGAATCAGAATATTGCTGGCGTGACTCCCGCTACACTTAATACAAAAAGTCACAAGGAAGCCCCAATGGAAACCCCTCAACCCGATAAAACGGGCATGCACATTCTGCTCAAGCTGGCCTCGCTGGTAGTGATCCTCGCGGGCATTCACGCAGCGGCAGATATCATTGTGCAGCTGTTACTGGCGCTGTTTTTTGCCATCGTCCTCAACCCGCTCGTCACCTGGTTTATTCGTCGGGGAGTACAACGCCCCGTTGCCATTACGATTGTGGTGGTGGTGATGCTGATCGCACTAACTGCGCTGGTCGGCGTACTGGCGGCATCGTTTAACGAATTTATCTCCATGCTGCCGAAGTTTAATAAGGAGCTGACGCGCAAACTTTTTAAATTGCAGGAGATGTTGCCTTTTCTTAATTTGCATATGTCGCCGGAGCGAATGCTGCAGCGGATGGACTCGGAAAAAGTGGTTACCTTCACCACGGCGCTAATGACCGGGCTTTCCGGGGCAATGGCGAGCGTGCTTTTGCTGGTGATGACCGTAGTTTTCATGCTGTTTGAAGTGCGCCACGTCCCTTACAAAATGCGTTTTGCGTTGAATAATCCACAGATTCACATCGCCGGACTACACCGCGCCTTAAAAGGTGTTTCGCACTATCTTGCATTGAAGACGCTGCTAAGTTTATGGACAGGCGTAATTGTCTGGCTGGGGTTGGCGCTAATGGGCGTACAGTTTGCGCTGATGTGGGCAGTACTGGCGTTTTTGCTCAACTACGTGCCCAATATCGGCGCGGTAATTTCCGCCGTACCGCCAATGATTCAGGTGCTGCTGTTTAATGGTATTTACGAATGTATTCTGGTCGGCGCATTGTTTTTAGTTGTCCATATGGTCATCGGCAATATTTTAGAGCCACGGATGATGGGCCATCGCCTGGGGATGTCCACCATGGTGGTATTTCTTTCATTGTTAATTTGGGGATGGCTGCTCGGCCCGGTAGGGATGCTACTTTCAGTACCATTAACCAGCGTGTGTAAAATCTGGATGGAAACCACCAAAGGCGGTAGCAAACTGGCGATTTTACTGGGGCCAGGCAGACCGAAAAGTCGGTTACCGGGTTAATAGCACCTCCTGAGCAGGCAATGGCCACCGTTTATCTAACAGTGGCCATTTGATTTGAGGAAATGAAGAAACATTATTCAGACAATTAATTTATAAAAACCATTCCTTAAGTCAAATATATATAAACGCCGAATAGCGATTAAATCCCTCTCAAAGAATGCACTGATAACAATCTGTTATTTTTATTGCCTCATTTTTCTCACTCACTTATAGTTGGTCCCCGCTGGCAGTAATTTAGTCATTTCAGAAATTTTTACTCTGATGTGCACTTACTGACTTATCTCACAAGTAATTTTTTCGCTAAATAAAGAATAGTGATGCCAGCAATTACAGTTAAATCTTGCTTTACTCGTAAAAACAATACTTTAATGGGGTTCTAATGAGACATTACATGAAATGGTTTGCGGCTATTGCTGTTGTGGGTGCTTTAGCGGGTTGCGCGCGTACTGCGCCAATTGATCAGGTTCACTCAACCGTCAGCGCTGGTCATACCCAGGAACAAGTGAAAAAAGCGATTCTGAAAGCTGGCGTTGAACGCAAATGGATTATGTCCGAAGCCGGACAAGGCGTAATTAAAGCACGTCAACAGTCACGCGATCATTCAGCCGAAATTCGCATTAACTACACGGCATCCAGCTACGATATCAATTATGAAAATAGCCAGAACCTACAAGCGTCAGGCGGACAAATTCATAAAAACTACAATCGCTGGGTCCGCAATCTCGACAAAGATATTCAACTGAATTTGTCAGCGGGCGCAGATTTATAATTCTTCCTAAAGTCGGGCCGCTGCGGTCCGATAATAATTTAATTCCCTCTTAACAGGTTGTGCCCAACATGTACGAACAGGATTCTCTTAGCGCACTGGATGCGATTACCGAAGCTCAACGCATTGCCTTTGCCCCTATGCTTTTTCAAACAGCACTCTGCCTACGTAATGCGGGTGTACTTTCATATCTGGATCGGCAAGGCAAACATGGCGCAACGCTGGCTGATATCACCGAACATAGCCATATCAACGAATATGCGGCCAGCGTTCTGTTAGATATGGGCTTAAGCGGGCGAATTATTACCTGTAAAGAGGGAATGTATTACCTGGCGAAAATCGGTCATTACCTCCTGCATGACACTATGACTCGCGTGAATATGGATTTCACCCAGGATGTCTGTTACCAGGGGCTCTTCTTCCTCGCCGATTCACTCAATGAAGGAAAACCGTCCGGGTTAAAAGTATTTGGCGACTGGCCGACGATATATCCGGCACTTTCACAATTACCAGACGCCGCTCGTGAAAGCTGGTTTGCGTTTGATCATTACTATTCAGATGGCGCATTTAACGCCGCACTGCCTTATGTATTCGCCAACAACCCCACAACATTGTACGATGTAGGCGGCAATACGGGTAAGTGGGCTTTGCGTTGCTGCAAATACAATGAAAACATCGCCGTGACGTTATTAGATCTGCCACAACAAATCGTACTAGCGAAAGAAAATATCGCGAATGCAGGTTTTTCTGATCGCATAGATTTCCATGCGGTGGATATGCTAAGCGATGCCCCATTACCGGGCGAGGCTGATATCTGGTGGATGAGCCAATTTTTAGACTGTTTTTCACCCGAACAAATAATTAGCATACTCAGCAAAATCGCCAGCGTAATGAAGCCTGGCGCAAAAGTTTGCATTATGGAGTTGTTCTGGGATGCGCAGCGGTTTGAAGCAGCATCATTTAGCCTGAACGCGTCCTCACTTTATTTTACCTGCATGGCAAACGGTAACAGCCGTTTCTATAGTGCAGAGAAATTTTACGACTATCTGAATAAAGCAGGATTCCAGGTAGCAGAGCGCCACGATAATTTAGGCGTTGGGCATACACTTTTGATATGCCAAAAGAAATAATCGTCACTTAATAATTTTGGTTTACCGCGGGCGCGCGTTGATGAAATTTACATTAAATATTACCGACTGGCAGGCACTGGCGCCTGGACTTAGCGAAGCGCAGCAATGGCAAGCATGGTCGCGCCAGCCGTGGGCGATTGACCCTGCCGCGCCGTTGGCAAAATTAAGTGAACTGCCAATGATGACCGCCCGCCGCCTTAGTTCAGGCAGCAAACTGGCTGTTGAATGCGGTCTGGCAATGCTACGCCGCCATCAGCCAGACGCCGTTTTGTATACCAGTCGTCATGGCGAACTGGAACGCAATTACCGCATTGTTCATGCACTGGCAACTGAACAGGCGCTTTCTCCGACCGACTTCGCGCTCTCCGTACACAACTCTTCCGTGGGTAACCTGACCATTGCGGCCAAACAGCCGATCGTTTCGTCATCGCTTTCTGCTGGTCGCGACACTTTCCAGCAAGGTTTGTGTGAAGTGCTTAGCCTGTTACAAGCGGGATACCAGCGCGTGCTGATGGTCGATTTTGATGGCTTTCTGCCTGAGTTCTATCACCCACAACTGCCATCAGAAATGCCGACCTGGCCGTACGCCGTCGCGCTGGTGATTGAATCTGGCGATGACTGGCAATGTGAAACGCAGTCAGCCATTGCGGGCAATGAAACAACACTGCCGCAAAGCATGTTGTTTTTACAGCACTATTTACAAAATGCAGACGCATTTTCACTGCCTGGCGAGCGCGTGCAATGGCGCTGGAGCCGCAGATGAGTAAGCTGATGTCACGTCTGGAGTGGACCTGGCGACTGGTCATGACCGGGTTATGTTTTGCCCTGTTTGGTCTCGGCGGCCTGCTGCTTTCTGTCGTGTGGTTTAACATATTGTTAGTTTTGGTGTGGGATACTTCCCGCCGCCGCCGTTTGGCGCGTCGCAGCATTGCCGCCAGTTTTCGCCTGTTTTTAACTGTCGCGAAAGGGCTTGGCGTGCTGGATTATCGTATTGATGGCGCTGAAATCTTACATCAGGAACGCGGTTGCCTCGTCGTAGCCAATCATCCCACGCTGATCGATTACGTGCTGCTGGCGTCAGTCATGCCAGAAACTGACTGCCTGGTGAAAAGCGCGCTGTTAAAAAATCCTTTTCTTGGCGGCGTCGTGCGGGCGGCAGATTATTTAATCAACAGCGAAGCTGAAACCCTGTTACCCCGCTGCCAACAGCGACTGGCACAGGGTGACACTATCCTGATTTTCCCCGAAGGCACGCGAACGAAGCCCGGTGAAAAAATGACGCTGCAGCGCGGGGCGGCGAATATTGCCGTGCGCTGTGCCAGCGATTTACGCATCGTGACGATCGGCTGTAGCGAGCATCTGCTGGATAAACAAAGTAAATGGTATGACGTTCCACCTGACCGGCCGTTTTTTACGGTTGAAGTCCATGGTCGGGTTGAAATCAATAAATTTTACGATGCAACTTCACAAGAACCGGCGCTGGCAGCAAGGCAGTTAAACCGGCATCTTTTGCTTCAATTACAACAAGGTTGTTTACCTCTCTCAGGAATAAATAATGCAAGCGCTTTATCTGGAAATTAAAAACCTCATCATCAGCACCCTCAATCTGGACGAGTTGACTCCTGATGATATCGAGACCGATGCGCCGCTGTTCGGCGACGGTTTAGGGCTGGACTCTATCGATGCCCTGGAACTGGGACTGGCGGTAAAAAATGAGTACGGCGTGGTGCTCTCAGCCGAAAGCGAAGAGATGCGTCAGCACTTTTTCTCCGTCGCCACTCTGGCCTCTTTCATTGCTGCGCAACGTGCCTGAGGAAAGCCATCATGACAGAACAACAAACCGTCTATCAGGAAGTCTCAGCCCTGCTGGTTAAGCTGTTTGAAATCGATCCGCAGGACATCAAACCTGAAGCGCGCCTGTACGAAGATCTGGAACTGGACAGCATCGACGCCGTTGACATGATTGTGCACCTGCAAAAGAAAACCGGTAAGAAAATCAAGCCGGAAGAGTTTAAAGCAGTGCGTACAGTCCAGGATGTCGTAGAGGCCGTAGAACGCCTGCTACAAGAAGCCTGATCTGATGTCGGGCATTCGCTCGCTACCGATGATTAAGCTGCTGACTGGATTATTGCTGCTCGCCTGGCCGTTTGTGATTTGGTTTGGCCTGGCGCATAACGGCCTGCACTGGTTGTTGCCGCTAATAGCGTTGCTGCTTTTGTTGCGCCTGCGCCAGACCCGTCGCCGGGCGGGGCCGCTACAAGCCGTCACACAAATCGTCGCTGTCGTGGGCATCGCATTGTGTGTCGCCAGCTTTCTGTTGAAAACGCACCAGCTACTGCTGTTTTACCCGGTAGTGGTTAACGCGATCATGCTGGCGGTTTTTGGCGGCTCGCTGTGGTCGACAATGCCGATAGTTGAGCGGCTGGCACGTTTGCAGGAGCCAGACCTCCCGGAAAAGGGCGTGCGCTATACCCGCCGTGTCACGCAAATCTGGTGCGGCTTTTTCATCATCAACGGCGGAATTGCCCTCTTTACCGCGCTTTATGGCGATATGTCGTTATGGACCGCCTGGAACGGCATGATTGCTTATTTGTTGATGGGAACGTTAATGGCAGGTGAATGGCTGGTGCGCCGTCAGGTGATAAAAAGAGATCGCTCATGAAGCAGACCTTACCGCTTGCACGCTGGCTGACTGCGCCACGCCCTGATGACACGCCCATTGCGTGGCTGGACGAAAGCACCTGGACGCTGGGCGATTTGCGTCACGATGTCGCGCAACTTATCTGCCGCTTGCAGCAACAGCCGGGTGAACGCTGGGCGCTGTGCTTTGAGAACAGCTATCTGTTTATTGTTGCCCTGCTCGCCACGCTACACGCCGGAAAAACGCCGGTGCTTCCGGGGCATAACCGTGTCATCCAGCTTAATGAGCAACGTGAACTGTTCGATGGTGTACTTAGCGACAGCGATCTTAACTGGCAAGGTTCATTGCTGTTGGTAGCAAGTTCCCCACAAGTCGCGACACAATCATTCACCTTTGCCGCTATAGCGCCAGACGCTTATATCGAGCTGTTTACCTCCGGTTCTACGGGGCAGCCAAAGCGGGTAATTAAGCCTGTTCATTTGCTGGACCGTGAAGCAGAACTGCTGGCTGAACGATTAGGCGCACGTCTTGCCGGATGTCGTGTCGTCGGTTCCGTATTGCCGCAGCATTTGTACGGCCTGACTTTTCGCGTTTTCCTGCCAATGGCGCTGGGATTACCGCTGCACGCCGCCATGCTCTGGTATGTCGAACAGTTTGCCGCATTGAGTCACCAGCATCGCTATATCTTCATCAGCAGCCCGGCATTTTTGAAACGGCTGGATACCCAGCTTTCTCCGCCGCCCGTTCAGGTGCTTCTCTCTGCTGGCGGTGAGCTGCCGTGGCAGGATGTACAACACACCGCAAGCTGGATGCGCGTCTGGCCTGATGAAATCTACGGCAGCACGGAAACCGGCGTCATCGCCTGGCGCTACCGCGAACAAGAGCAACGCCGCTGGCTACCCCTCCCAGGTATGCAGTTCCAGGCCGAAGACGATGCCTTTCGGCTCTTTTCACCGCTGATAGCGGAAGATAACGGCCTGTTACTCGACGATATCTTACAGTTTAGCGAAGATGGTCAGTTCCATCTGATGGGGCGTCGTGGGCGCATCGTTAAGATTGAAGAAAAACGTATTTCTCTGCAGGAAGTGGAACAACGTCTGCTGGCGCTGGACGGCATTCGCGAGGCGGCGGCAGTGCCCGTTATGCGCGGCGGGCGTCAGAGTATTGGCGTTTTGCTGGTGCTGGATGACGAAGCTCGCCTGCAATGGCAGAACGGCGGCGGGCATAGCCAGGAAATGGCCTGGCGGCGATTACTGCGCCCGACGCTGGAGCCAGTTGCTATTCC
>ENA-OXVH01000577-OXVH01000577.1-human-gut-metagenome-genome-assembly--contig:-NODE-577-length-9694-cov-46.9293_pt1 | contig 9694 bp, 5 predicted proteins | sample MGYA00249247_ERZ652690 | MGnify/ENA primary metagenome ERZ652690 (study PRJEB26925, sample SAMN05826950) | human gut metagenome | biome: ENVO:2100002; feature: ENVO:00000062; material: ENVO:00002003... | reverse complement strand
ATGACCTGGACGACCATCAATATTGTTGAAGCCGTGGTCGGAGCAGTGCTACTGCGTAAATTGCTGCCGTGGTATAACCCCTTGCAAAATCTGGTTGACTGGCTGCGTCTGGCACTCGGCAGCGCCATTGTTCCACCTCTGTTAGGGGGTGTTCTGGTTATCCTGCTGACGCCCGGAGACGATCCTCTCAGGGCATTTTTGATATGGGTACTGTCAGAATCCATCGGCGCACTGGCACTGGTGCCACTGGGATTGTTATTTAAACCACACTATCTGCTGCGCCATCGCAACCCACGGTTGCTTTTTGAGTCGCTGCTCACGTTGGCCATCACACTGACGTTAAGCTGGCTTTCGATGCTGTATCTGCCGTGGCCTTTTACTTTCATTATTGTGCTGTTGATGTGGAGCGCCGTGCGCCTGCCACGAATGGAAGCCTTTTTGATCTTCCTTACCACGGTGATGATGGTGTCACTGATGATGGCCGCTGATCCCTCCCTGCTTGCTACACCGCGTACATACCTGATGAGCCATATGCCGTGGCTACCGTTTTTGCTGATCCTGCTGCCCGCCAACATCATGACGATGGTGATGTATGCCTTTCGTGCGGAACGCAAACACATCTCTGAAAGCGAAACCCGTTTTCGTAATGCCATGGAATATTCCGCCATCGGCATGGCATTAGTGGGCACCGAGGGGCAATGGCTGCAATCCAACAAAGCGCTCTGCCAGTTTCTAGGTTACAGTCAGGAAGAACTGCGCGGACTCACCTTTCAGCAACTGACCTGGCCGGAGGATCTCAATAAAGATCTGCAACAGGTTGAAAAGCTGATCAGCGGTGAAATAAACACCTATTCAATGGAAAAACGCTACTACAACCGCAATGGCGATGTTGTCTGGGCGTTGCTTGCCGTCTCACTGGTGCGCCACACGGATGGCACGCCGCTCTATTTTATCGCTCAGATTGAAGACATTAACGAGCTAAAACGCACCGAACAGGTGAATCAGCAACTGATGGAGCGCATCACGCTGGCTAACGAAGCGGGCGGGATTGGCATCTGGGAGTGGGAGCTTAAGCCGAATATTTTTAGCTGGGATAAGCGGATGTTCGAGCTGTATGAAATTCCTCCGCATATCAAACCGAACTGGCAGGTGTGGTACGAGTGCGTGCTGCCGGAAGATCGCCAGCACGCCGAAAAAGTGATTCGCGATTCATTGCAATCACGCTCTCCCTTTAAACTGGAATTTCGCATTACCGTGAAAGACGGCATTCGCCATATCCGCGCCCTCGCTAACCGGGTACTGAATAAAGAAGGCGAAGTCGAACGCCTGCTCGGCATTAATATGGATATGACCGAAGTGAAACAGCTTAACGAGGCATTGTTTCAGGAAAAAGAGCGCCTGCACATTACGCTGGATTCCATCGGCGAAGCCGTGGTCTGTATTGATATGGCAATGAAAATTACCTTTATGAATCCGGTGGCGGAGAAGATGAGCGGCTGGACGCAGGAAGAAGCGTTAGGTGTTCCGCTCCTGACGGTGTTGCATATTACTTTTGGCGACAACGGACCATTAATGGAGAACATTTACAGTGCCGACACCTCACGTTCCGCGATTGAACAAGATGTGGTGTTGCACTGCCGGAGCGGCGGCAGCTACGACGTGCATTACAGTATTACGCCGTTAAGTACTCTGGACGGCAGCAATATAGGCTCGGTTCTGGTGATTCAGGACGTCACCGAATCACGCAAAATGCTGCGCCAGCTGAGCTACAGCGCCTCCCATGATGCACTGACGCATCTCGCCAATCGCGCCAGTTTTGAGAAGCAACTGCGTATCCTGCTGCAAACGGTAAACAGTACACATCAGCGACATGCACTGGTGTTTATCGATCTTGATCGCTTTAAAGCGGTGAATGACAGCGCCGGGCACGCCGCTGGCGACGCTTTGCTGCGCGAACTGGCGTCGTTGATGCTGAGTATGCTGCGCTCCAGCGACGTGCTGGCGCGACTCGGTGGCGATGAATTTGGTCTGCTGCTGCCAGATTGTAATGTCGAAAGTGCGCGTTTTATCGCTACACGCATTATCAGCGCCGTGAATGACTATCACTTTATCTGGGAAGGACGTGTACATCGGGTAGGTGCCAGTGCCGGGATTACCTTGATTGATGACAACAATCATCAGGCGGCTGAAGTGATGTCGCAGGCTGATATCGCCTGTTATGCCTCCAAAAATGGTGGCCGGGGCCGGGTGACGATTTACGAACCGCAGCAAGCTACCGCACATAGCGAACGGGCGGCGATGTCGCTTGATGAACAGTGGCGGATGATTAAAGAGAATCAGTTGATGATGATCGCCCACGGTGTCGCTTCGCCGCGGATCCCGGAAGCGCGTAATTTGTGGCTGATTTCACTTAAGCTCTGGAGTTGCGAAGGCGAGATTATTGATGAACAAACATTTCGTCGTAGCTTCAGCGATCCGGCACTTAGCCATGCTCTTGACCGACGGGTATTCCACGATTTTTTCCAGCAGGCCGCAAAAGCGGTTGCCAGTAAAGGTATAAGCATCGCCCTCCCGCTTTCCGTTGCCGGTTTGAGTAGCGCCACGCTGGTGAATGAACTACTTGAGCAACTGGAAAATAGCCCTCTACCACCACGGTTATTACATCTGATTATTCCGGCAGACGCGATTTTAGATCACGCAGAAAGCGTGCAAAAACTGCGGCTGGCAGGATGTCGGATCGTATTCAGTCAGGTGGGCCGCGATCTGCAAATCTTCAACTCGCTGAAAGCGAATATGGCAGATTACCTGCTACTTGATGGTGAGTTATGCGCCAACGTGCAGGGAAATTTGATGGATGAGATGCTGATTACGATCATTCAGGGGCACGCTCAGCGGCTCGGGATGAAGACCATCGCCGGGCCAGTAGTTTTACCCCTGGTGATGGATACGCTTTCTGGCATCGGCGTCGATCTGATTTATGGCGATGTGATTGCCGATGCCCAACCGCTGGATTTGCTGGTGAATAGCAGTTATTTCGCGATTAACTGAGGCGTGCTTCCCCATCGCCTGATGCGGCGTATCAGGCCTACAATTCGTCCGTTCCGTCTGGTTGCCAGCCTTCCGTATACCAGATATGCAACAAAGCATAAGAACGCCAGGGCTTCCAGCGTTCGGCATAACGGCGGATTTGTGCCGGTGTCATTTCCGGAAATCGCTGTTTAATCAGATAATCATCCGGCAGGAAAACATCTTTCGCCTGCCAGCCACGTAAGGCGAAATAATTCGCCGTCCAGCGCCCGATACCCGGAAAAGTTTGCAGCGTTTTCATCGCTTGCTCTACGTCGCCCGGAATTGTCATTGGTAAGGTGCCCTCCAGCGCCGCATTTGCCAGATTAATCAGCGCCTCTGCCCGTTTCAACGGCATACCTAACGCTTTTAATGCCTGCGGGTCGGCTGCTGCCAGCCGCTGAGGCGTGGGGAAGCAGACATAATCCGGAAAATCATCCAGCCGTTCGCCATAAAGCTGTGCCACTCTGGCGGTCAATTTTGCCGCCATCGCCACGCTCACCAGCTGGCCTAAAATCGCCCGCACGCCCTGCTCAAAAGCATCAACACAACCGGGTAAACGCAATCCGGGCCGTGCCGCGCCTAACTTGCCCAACGCACCGTTAACAATCTGCGGGTTACATTGCAGATCAAACAGGCGGCTCATTTTCGCCAGACACTCTGCGGCAACGGGTTCTAAACCTGCACTTAAATTTATGTGCAGAGTATGGCGGGCTATATCCGGAATAGCAGTCACCACGCCGCGATATTCGCCCACCGCCAGACTACGGGCATAATAATCGTCAGCGACCGTTTCCACACCGTTCACCGCACGGGCGGCGAGAAATCCCAACATCCACGACCAGTCATACGGCGGCTGCCAGTTCAGGGTATACATCGCATCTCCTTGTTAATCCGCTTTCAGCATAAACGTTATTCAGACGTTACGCTTTGCTTTCATATTCCGGTTGTCGCGACGGCAACATTTCGCTAAAGTCACGCCCCTTCTTCACCGGCATGGGGATTATTTCGTGTTTATTGGTTTTGATTACGGTACAGCAAACTGTTCAGTGGCGGTCATGCGCGACGGTAAACCGCATTTGCTAAAAATGGAAAACGACAGCACGCTGCTGCCTTCAATGCTTTGCGCGCCAACGCGTGAAGCAGTAAGCGAATGGCTGTACCGCCATCATGATGTTCCGGCAGACGACGATGAAACGCAGGCGCTGTTGCGTCGGGCGATTCGTTATAACCGCGAAGAAGATATCGATGTTACGGCGAAAAGCGTGCAGTTCGGTCTTTCCTCACTGGCACAGTACATTGATGATCCAGAAGAGGTGTGGTTTGTGAAATCACCAAAATCATTCCTCGGTGCCAGCGGCTTAAAACCGCAGCAGGTAGCGCTGTTTGAGGATCTGGTCTGCGCAATGATGTTGCACATTCGCCAGCAGGCGCAGGCGCAGCTGCCGGATGCGATTACTCAGGCGGTGATTGGTCGCCCGATCAACTTCCAGGGGCTGGGCGGCGATGAAGCAAACACCCAGGCGCAAGGGATTCTGGAACGCGCGGCAAAGCGTGCCGGGTTTAAGGATGTGGTATTCCAGTACGAGCCGGTCGCGGCTGGGCTGGATTACGAAGCCACCTTGCAGGAAGAAAAACGGGTGCTGGTGGTGGATATCGGCGGTGGTACGACTGACTGTTCATTGCTGCTGATGGGGCCGCAGTGGCGTTCGCGTCTCGATCGTGAAGCCAGCCTGCTGGGTCACAGTGGTTGCCGTATTGGCGGTAACGATCTGGATATCGCACTGGCGTTTAAAAACCTGATGCCGTTACTGGGCATGGGTGGCGAAACCGAAAAAGGCATCGCCCTGCCGATTCTGCCGTGGTGGAATGCGGTTGCCATCAACGACGTTCCTGCACAGAGTGATTTCTACAGTAGTGCCAACGGTCGTCTGCTTAACGACCTGGTACGCGATGCCCGCGAACCGGAAAAAGTGGCCCTGTTACAGAAAGTCTGGCGTCAGCGTTTAAGCTATCGCCTGGTACGTAGCGCAGAAGAGAGCAAAATTGCGCTTTCAAGCGTAGCGGAAACCCGCGTCTCACTGCCGTTTATCAGCGATGAACTGGCTACGCTGATTAGCCAGCAAGGGCTGGAAAGCGCCCTCAGCCAGCCACTGGCGCGGATTCTGGAACAGGTGCAACTGGCCCTGGATAACGCCCAGGAAAAACCGGACGTTATCTACCTGACCGGCGGTAGCGCCCGTTCGCCGCTGATTAAAAAAGCGCTGACAGAACAGTTGCCGGGCATTCCGATTGCAGGTGGCGATGACTTTGGCTCCGTCACCGCCGGGCTGGCACGCTGGGCAGAAGTCGTGTTTCGTTAATTGAAAACTGGCTCAGCAGCGGCTTAAATCTGCCTGCGCCTGAGCCAGTTTTTCTGCCGCCTGACGTAGCGGTTCCATTAACGGCATGATCCTTGCGGGAGCATGAAGGCGGAATCGCTGCAACTCTGTCGCACCGACAGTCAGCGCCGATTCCAGCCGATGTCGTTTGGCGGTCATTTTTGCCATTACCGCTTGTCTGTCTGCAGGCGTTACCGCTTCGTTCGGCCTGAAAACAAAACGGCGTTCGCAACTCGCTTTCCAGTCGATAACCGCCTGGGTCAGATGATCACCAAAACCTTTAACTTGCTTAACGCTCCGTCGGGTAACGTCTGCCGCCGTTTCAATACCAAAGGACCGTAACGCAGCTTTACGCGCAGGGCCAACGCCGGGAATAGAGGCAACATCAATAAAAAATCCCTCCAGAAACTTCTGCTTCTGCCGTTCCCTTGCGGTGTCCTGAAGTGCTGCCAGAGCGCGTTTCTCTTCTTCCGGTAACCCGAGCATTTCGTCCTTCATTTTTTCGAGCATCGTCCGTTTGGCGATAAAACCTTCCAGCCCGCCCAACTGTTGGATCTGGCTGACTAAATGGTCATAGTCCATTTTCGCGCGATTAAACGCCTCACGACGTTGCTGGATTTCTGCTTTGTACGCTTTGCTTGTCAGGCTGCCAATAATCCAGATAGCCGCCAGCACAGGAACCAAAATAATATAACGCGGTTCTGCCTGAAGGCCGCAAAGCAACAGCGATAACGCTGACAGTGCGATCTCAATCAGAATGATGTATTCACGCCGTAACAGGCCTAAAGGAAGCGGCCTGCCAGCAGCCTGGAAATGATCGGGTAATGGCAGTTGCAATGCTGGTGGTGCTACTGACGCCATCACCATTGCCCAGACTTTCGCCAGCACAAAATCACCGCCGGTGGTAATGACCTCTTCGCCGAGATCAATAAAATAGATAACGCCTTGATTATCCAGCGCACACCACGGGCAGTCAGTCAAATGACCGGGGTAAACATGCATTGCCGAAACGGTACATTTCTTTAACTGTTGGCGTAGTAAATCAAGTGCCGCAACCCACGCTTTTGCCGTCGGACGCGCGGTTGCCACGCCACTTTCCGTGAATGCCTGCTGAAACATGGCTTCAACATCGCCCGGTAACATCGACAGCGGAATCGATCGTGGCGGCGGTTTTAAACCACGCCGCTGATTATCTGACGCGTAGGCATAACGGAAATGGGCAATATCCGTCTCCAGTGCATTACCCGCATCAGAGATAAGCGGTACACCGGAATAAGGATGCCGCCCACCAAACAAGACGTGAAAAATCAGCAACGCTAGGCCAAAATTATCGTGATTTTCTGTGCGTTCAAAGCCGACAAATGACGACAAGGTTTGTAGCTCTGGCGGCGTAAAATGCGACACGCCAACTTCGCATAAATGCAACGTGCCATTAGCGTTAATCTGAAAGGAGTCGCTATCAATCAACACCACTTTGCTGTCGCGACCTACCATAAAGCTGTTCTGGTTTACGTCACCCACGACATGCCCGTGCTCGTGAATCGTAGCAAAAGATGAAGCAATATTGCGCGCAACATAGAGTAGAAAATCCCACGCACAATGAGGGTAACTCTGGCGACGATGTGCCGGGCTATAGATCATATGAATCGGTTCTTTACCAGAAACTTTTGGCATCATAAAACCGATAACCTTTCCGCCTCGTCCACCGTGAAGCGTTGCCTGCGGCCAGGCGACATAATTCAACAACTGCGCGTCAGCTGTCGCAGCCATAAAGGCAAGTTTGTCCTGTTTTAAGGCGGGTGGCGGCGTGTGATAAATCTTGGCGACGCTATCGACAAACTCCTCGATATCATAAACCGCGCCTTCGCCACCTTTGCCCAGTTCACAGCCTGGCGTAACGCACTCACCAGTAGCAGTATATAAAGTGGGTTTCATGGTAACCACAGCGCCAGTGCCAACGTTTTATCATCATCGGTACGCTCGTTTACCGCCGGGCTGGACAAAAACTGCTTTAACAATTCAGGTAATAAATCGAGTTGTTCCTGCGTTGCTGACGCCAGCCCATTGAAAAACGGGGTAAAGAAAGGCACATGGGGAGAATTATCCAGCATATTTAACGCCAGCCGCTGGATACCATCCGTAAATGCTGCAACTTTGTGCGCACGCTCAGTGCTGGTGAAAGTTTCCAGTCTGGAAACCGCATCTTCATCGGTAATGAAGTGCGTCATGTTGGCATATTCACCCACCATCGGCATGAGCGGCAGTTGCAGACCGTGCCCCAAATCTACCACCACGCCGCCATCGCCAATCTGCATAATCAAGGTGCCGTCAGGCGATGAAATCAGTCCCAGAAATGTGCAGGCAAAATCGCGAACCGCTAATTCTTTGGCTTCCGCCTCGGCAAAAAGTCGCTGACGAATGGTCAGCACAATATCCGTGGCGAGGACATCATTAAGCCCCAATTCCCCGCCCTGCACTTTTTGCGACATATAAGCCATCGCTTCATTGACGGCGAGCATCGCGCCTTCGCCACCCTGCGAGACACTGCCTGCGCCATCAGCGACAAATACCGACAATAATGGCTGCTGGTCATTTAACCAGGCAACCTGCATCTGGCAGGCATCCTGGCAAGGCAAGTCCGCGCTGATGTGCGACGTTCCAACGGTTGATGCATAGACCAGACGCCAGCTCACACTGACGTCCAGCCTTTTGGCGCTTCCAGCACAACTTCCGTTCCCGGCGTGGAGCGGGAAACCGAACGCAGCGAACTGGATAACCAGCTAAACAGTTCACGGAATTGTAATCCCTGCAGTGGCAAAGGCTGACGAACGCTGATTTGTGCCAAAGTCTTCATATCCGCCCCCTGAACACCGATGGAAAAGAAGGCAAACTTCTTATCTTCTTCCCCCTGAAACACTTTGTTGGCGGCAGCCTGCCACTCATCGGTTGGAGCGCCATCGGTGATCAGGAAAATCCACGGACGATAATAGGAAATACCATTGGCGCGATACTCACGTTTGCGCTCCTCAACCATATCCAGGGCTTTGGTAATGGCGGCGCCCATTGGTGTATCGCCCTGGGCAAACAGGATGGGCGGGAAAAAATTAGCGGCGCTGGTAAATGGTTGTTCCACATGCACCGGGCCGAACGTCACAATACCGAGTTCCACTCTTTTTAAGGCCAGCGGGTCGGCAAGCAGCTCATCGCGAAAGGTAACCAATCCGGCATTAAGTTCATTAATAGGTCTGCCGCTCATCGAGCCAGAAACATCCAGCAGCAAAATGCAGGGGCAACGTGGTTCCGGGTTACTGGCAAAATCGCTGGTGGCAAACGTGATTTGTTCGCTCATAAGAAATCCTTTCTTAGAGAATTATTGAGGTCCGGTATCATACCGATTGCAATAATGAAATAAGAGCAAACGAAGAAACTTTCAGAATTAGGCCCGGCGGCGCAGAAAATTTTGCTATTCGCCTCGCAAGAACGAAGAGCCGTCGATTGACACTAAGGGCGGAGTGACATAATTTCAGGAGTGAGGGTTAGGGAGAGGTTTCCCCCTCCCCCTGGTGTTCTTAGTAAGCCTGGAAGCTAATCACTAAGAGTATCACCAGTATGATGACGTGCTTCATCATAACCCTTTCCTTATTAAAAGCCCTCTTCTCCGGGAGAGGGTTTCCCGTTTCAGCGTCCCGCTGAAATCGTCGGCTTACCTCCTTTCGCCCTGAATGCAGTCTATCGCTAACGCGTGAACAAAATAGTTTCCTCTGTGATTATTGCGTAACGACTCGCAAAGAATATTTGCTGGCAGGATCGCAGACTGCAAAGCCTGCAGATTGACAATCTTATCGTGAAGGCATAATTTCAGGAGTGAGGGTAGAGCGGGGTTTCCCCCGCCCTGGTAGTCTTAGTATGCTGGGTAGCTAATCACTAAGAGCACCACGATGATGAGTATCTTCATCATGACCCTTTCCTTATTTAAGGCCCCTTCCTCGGGAGGGGCTTTCCCGTTTCAGCGTCCCGCTGAAATCGTCGGCTTACCTCCTTTCGCCCTGTATGCAGTCTATCGCTGACTTGCGGATAAAATAGTTTCCAGTGTGATTATTGCGTAACGTCTCGCAAAGAATATTTGCTGGCAGGATCGCAGACTGCAAAGCCTGCAGATTGACAATCTTATCGTGAAGGCATACTTTCAGGAGTGAGGGTAGAGCGGGGTTTCCCCCGCCCTGGTAGTCTTAGTAAGCTGGCCAGCT
>ENA-OXVH01000573-OXVH01000573.1-human-gut-metagenome-genome-assembly--contig:-NODE-573-length-9719-cov-45.4118_pt1 | contig 9719 bp, 8 predicted proteins | sample MGYA00249247_ERZ652690 | MGnify/ENA primary metagenome ERZ652690 (study PRJEB26925, sample SAMN05826950) | human gut metagenome | biome: ENVO:2100002; feature: ENVO:00000062; material: ENVO:00002003... | reverse complement strand
GTGTATAGGTGTGAAGAAAAAATAATATGCAATAAAAAAGGGCCGCTTTCGCGACCCTTTGTTTATAAAAACCTGACAGAATTAAAGGTTATTTTTTCCCTTCAACCCATTTGCCATCAACATAAAATGCTGACCAGCCAGTCGCCTTTCCGTCTTTTTCCGAAGAGACATATTGCTGTTTGGTTTTACGGCTAAAGCGAACCATGGTCTTATTACCTTCCGGATCCTGCTGTGGCGCATCGGCCAGATAACGCAGTTTTTCCGGCAGACGGTCGCGGAAGCGATAAAGCTCTTCCACCAGTGGCGCACGTGTTTCACGCGATTTCGGGAAGGTATTGGCCGCCAGGAACACACCGGCAGCACCGTCACGCAGCACGAAATAAGCATCTGATTTTTCGCACGGCAGCTCAGGTAATGGCACCGGATCTTCTTTCGGTGGTGCCACTTCGCCGTTACGTAAAATCTTACGTGTGTTTTTACACTCTTCGTTGGTGCAGGCCATGTATTTACCGAAACGCCCCATTTTCAGGTGCATTTCAGAGCCACATTTTTCACACTCAACGATCGGGCCGTCATAACCTTTAATGCGGAATTCGCCCTCTTCGATCTCGTAACCGTCGCAGGTTGGGTTATTACCACAGACATGCAACTTACGTTTCGGATCGATGAGATAGCTGTCCATCGCCGTGCCGCATTTCGGGCAACGACGTTTTGCGCGCAGCGCGTTGGTTTCAGCGTCTTCACCTTCCAGCACGTTCAGCACTTCGTTTTCCGGCACCAGGTTGATGGTGGTTTTGCAACGCTCTTTCGGTGGCAGAGCGTAGCCGGAACAGCCAAGGAATACCCCGGTGCTCGCTGTGCGAATACCCATTTTGCGACCACAGGTCGGGCAGTCGATACTGGTCAGAACCATCTGGTTCGGGCGCATCCCCCCCTCTTCCGGATCTTTTTCAGCTTTATCTAACTGCTGGGTGAAATCCGAGAAGAAGTGATCCAGTACAGCTTTCCACTCTGCTTCGTGATTTGCCACCTGGTCAAGGCTGTTTTCCATCTGCGCGGTAAAGTCGTAGTTCATTAACTCGCGGAAATTCTCTTCAAGGCGATCGGTGACGATTTCGCCCATTTTTTCCGCATAGAAACGACGGTTTTCTACACGCACATAGCCACGATCCTGAATAGTCGAAATGATCGACGCATAGGTAGACGGACGACCGATACCGCGTTTTTCCAGTTCTTTAACCAGAGATGCTTCACTGAAACGGGCTGGCGGTTTGGTAAAGTGCTGGGCTGGTGTCAGTTCAACGAGCGTCAGAGCATCGCCTTTATCGACTGCCGGTAAGATACGATCTTCATCGCCTTTACGCAGTGCAGGCATCACTTTTGTCCAGCCATCAAAGCGCAAAATACGACCGCGTGCTTTCAGGCGGAAATCGCCCGCACCAACGGTCAGCGTCGTGGAGTCATATTTCGCTGGGGTCATCTGGCAGGCAACGAACTGACGCCAGATTAACTGGTACAATTTTTGCGCATCTGCTTCCATATCCTTCAACGATTCCGCCATCACATTGACGTCAGAAGGACGAATCGCTTCGTGCGCTTCCTGTGAGTTTTCTTTGCTGGCGTACTGATTCGGACTTTCCGGCAGATATTTCTTACCAAAATTATCGCTGATATAACCGCGAACCATATTTACCGCGTCCTGACTCAGGTTAGTGGAGTCGGTACGCATGTAAGTGATATAGCCTGCTTCATACAAACGCTGCGCCATCATCATGGTTTTTTTCACGCCAAATCCAAGACGGGTGCTGGCAGCTTGTTGCAGCGTAGAGGTAATAAAAGGAGCGCCAGGTTTACTGGTTGTCGGTTTGTCTTCACGTTCCAGCACGCTGTAGCGCGCTTTTTCCAGCAGACTTACCGCAGCCTGAGTTTGTTCTTTGTTGACCGGACGGAACGGTTTGTCGTTCTGATGAGTCACCTGCAACGCCAACGCATCACCAGATGGCGTGGTCGTGCTGGCATCGACTTCCCAGAACTCTTCCGGCACGAACGCTTTAATTTCACGCTCACGCTCGACCACCAGGCGAACCGCCACCGACTGCACACGACCGGCAGACAGACCACGAGCGATCTTTTTCCATAGTAGCGGCGAAACCATATACCCCACCACGCGGTCCATAAAGCGACGCGCCTGCTGGGCATTAACACGATCAATATTCAGCTCACCCGGTTTGTTAAATGCCTGGCGGATCGCGTTTTTAGTAATTTCGTTAAACACCACTCGGCTATAGCGCGCATCATCACCACCAATCACTTCCCGCAGGTGCCATGCAATGGCTTCCCCTTCGCGGTCAAGGTCGGTTGCGAGATAGATGTGGTCGGCTTTTTCAGCCAGTTGTTTCAGTTCAGAGACGACCTTCTCTTTACCAGGCAACACTTCATAGTGCGCCTCCCAATTGTGCCACGGGTCAACCCCCATACGGTTGACGAGAGCGCCACGTTCATCCTTTTTAGGCTTTTTAGCCGTCTTGGTGGAGGTAGAGTCGGCACTCTTTTTGGCAGCTGAGCCACTGGTCGGCAAATCGCGGATGTGACCGACGCTGGATTTCACCACGTAGTCACTACCCAGATACTTGTTGATCGTTTTGGCTTTTGCCGGGGACTCAACGATGACAAGAGCTTTACCCATATTCACCTTACCTAATTTGATTCTTCCAGGAATGCGTCGCACGTTGATAAACCTTCCACTGGCAACGAGTTACCGATATGGACTCGCTCTCTGCGGATATCAACCCCTTGTCGTGACTCTGTTCACGAAAATTCAGGTGACTGAGTTAACAGGTCTTGGCCTACAGGCGCTATAGCACGACGGAATTTTGGTCGAATGTCAAGCAAATCTATTGCCAGATTGACGAAAGCGTCACACTGTACCTGATAAAATCCGATACGCAACTTTATTAGCATGCAAAATCCAAAGTTGCCAGTAAGGCGCTCTTGCCACCAGCGTGGTATATTTGTCTGCAAGCCATGCCTGGCGTAGACTAATGTCCTTGTTTAAGGAGTAAATAATGAACAAAGAGACACAACCCATCGACCGCGAGACGCTGTTGAAAGAGGCCAACAAAATCATTCGTGAGCATGAGGATACGCTCGCAGGGATTGAAGCCACCGGCGTCACGCAGCGTAATGGCGTGCTAGTATTTACCGGCGACTACTTTTTAGATGAACAAGGATTGCCAACAGCCAAAAGCACCGCGGTGTTTAATATGTTCAAACACCTGGCCCATGTGCTTTCAGAAAAATATCATCTGGTTGATTAAAACAAAACGCGAGGTCTTAGCCTCGCGTTTGTCTTTTACATCAATGGCTTTTGACCCCGCTGCCACCAGCGTAGCAACAATCGATCGGCGCTCTCTGCCGCGCTGCCGGTGAATCGGTCAATGAGTCGTTTACGCTGCATATAGCGTACATTGACCACTTCACGGCCTTCCATCAGGCTAAGAATAACTTCATCACTGGTGTTGATTTCATCAACCAGGCCTTTCTCTACCGCCTGTTGTCCGTACCAGTGTTCACCCGTTGCCACCTGTTCAATATCCAGAGACGGACGCATACGCTTCACAAAATCTTTAAATAACTGATGCGTTTCGTTCAGCTCTTCGCGGAATTTCTCCCGCCCTTCTTCGGTGTTTTCACCCAGCAAGGTCAGCGTGCGCTTATACTGCCCGGCGGTGTGCAGTTCGATATCAATATCTTTGCTTTTCAGGAAGCGGTTAAAGTTGGGCATTTGCGCCACCACCCCAATGGAACCCACAATAGCAAACGGTGCGGAAACAATTTTGTCTGCCACACAGGCCATCATGTAACCGCCGCTGGCAGCAACTTTGTCTACCGTAACAGTTAAAGGAATGTTTTTATCACGCAGACGCTGCAGCTGCGAAGCCGCCAGCCCGTAACCATGCACCATGCCACCAGGGCTTTCCAGACGTAGCACAACCTGATCCTGCGGTTTAAATGCTGCGAGTACCGCCGTTATCTCTTCACGTAGCGAGTTCACTTCATGGGCGTCCATGCTGCCTTTAAAATCCAGCACCCAGACGCGAGGTTTACTGTCAGTTGCCACCTCGCCCAGTTTGGCTTTCGCTTTTGCTGCTTTCGCTTCTTGCTTGTGCTTTTTCTTCTGCGCTTTATGCCACTGTTTTTGCTGATGAGTGTCCATCAGCGCCGCGGCCAGTTCTTCTTTCATCTCCTTATACTGTTCGCTGAGATTGTTGACCCGTAACTCGCCACGTTGGCGTTTATTACGTTGAGCAACATTGACAATAATGGCGGCAATCGCCGCAATCGCTAGCACAACGGTAACGATTTTCGCCAAAAACAAACCATATTCAGACAACAATTCCACGAGTCCCCACCTTGGTTAAACAACGCTTTGGCTCACAGTTTACAACAGGCATGTTAAGCCGTCTCGCAGAGATGTTATTGCAGCGAAAGTATGACAAAGTATCCATTTTGCGGTGTTATCGCCCCAGGCTGATTGAAATGCCCTTCTGTTTCAGGCATAAAGCCCCAAAGTCTTAAAGTACACTGGCAGCGCGACAGACAACGTCGTTGAGGAGTAGCCATGCATTACCAGCCAAAACAAGATTTACTCAATGATCGCATTATCCTGGTGACGGGAGCCAGCGATGGGATTGGTCGTGAAGCCGCGATGACGTATGCACGCTATGGTGCGACAGTGATTCTGTTGGGCCGTAATGAAGAAAAATTACATCAGGTAGCCAGCCACATAAACGAAGAAACTGGGCGTCAGCCACAGTGGTTTATTCTCGATTTGCTGACCTGCACGTCCGAAAATTGCCAACAACTGGCACAGCGCATTGCCGTTAATTATCCACGTCTGGATGGTGTTTTGCATAATGCCGGATTGCTCGGCGATGTTTGCCCAATGAGCGAACAAAATCCGCAGGTCTGGCAGGACGTCATGCAGGTCAACGTTAATGCCACCTTTATGCTCACCCAGGCACTGCTTCCTTTATTACTCAAATCGGACGCGGGTTCACTGGTCTTTACTTCATCAAGCGTTGGACGTCAGGGGCGTGCAAACTGGGGCGCATATGCAGCGTCGAAATTTGCCACCGAAGGGATGATGCAGGTACTGGCCGATGAATATCAGCAGCGCCTGCGCGTCAACTGCATTAACCCAGGCGGTACGCGCACCGCAATGCGTGCCAGCGCCTTCCCGACCGAAGATCCACAGAAACTTAAAACACCCGCTGATATCATGCCGCTCTACCTCTGGCTGATGGGTGATGACAGCCGCCGTAAAACCGGCATGACCTTTGACGCCCAACCGGGCCGTAAACCAGGAATTTCCCAATGAGTGATGAACGCTACCAACAGCGTCAGCAGCGAGTGAAAGAAAAAGTAGATGCTCGTGTGGCCCAGGCCCAGGATGAACGCGGTATTATCATCGTCTTTACCGGCAATGGAAAAGGCAAAACCACCGCGGCATTTGGTACGGCAACACGCGCAGTTGGTCACGGAAAAAAAGTGGGCGTCGTGCAGTTTATTAAAGGAACATGGCCTAACGGCGAACGAAAACTGCTGGAACCACACGGCGTTGAATTTCAGGTGATGGCAACGGGCTTTACCTGGGATACACAAAATCGCGAATCTGATACCGCGGCCTGCCGCGAAGTCTGGCAACATGCAAAGCGGATGCTGGCTGATGCCTCACTGGATATGGTTTTGCTCGATGAGCTGACGTATATGGTGGCGTATGACTATTTGCCACTGGAAGAAGTGGTGCAGGCGTTAAATGAACGTCCACATCAGCAAACTGTCATTATTACAGGTCGGGGCTGTCATCGGGATATACTTGAACTGGCGGATACGGTGAGTGAATTACGCCCCGTCAAACATGCGTTTGATGCCGGTGTAAAAGCGCAGATAGGGATTGACTACTAAGTGAAAGCACCTCAAAAGAAGCCTCTTGAGGTGCTTTAATCATGATTATATTCAAGCGGCAATAGCGAAATTCAGAATACGTGTAATCTCATTCAAATGTCCCTGATATGCTTCATGATTCTCAGCGTCAACATCTTCAATAAATAATATCAGTTCAGTAATTAGCGCATTCGCATCTTCATAACTGATTCCGCTTAACTCTGGTGAGGTTTCAGTACCATAGTTAATCGTCAGATTGTTCATAACTGAGAGGATAAGGATAAAATATTTATGACAAACCTTGCATGTGGTTTTGTTGCCCAGGGTATTATACAGCATGTCGAGTAATGCCAGTATTCTACGATTTTGTACATCGTTCATAAAAAGCCTCCTATAACATTATTCCGCTAGCAATAAGTAGTTTTGCCAGCCCCTCAGACGCCTTTAATCCACTAATTACTTGTGCGCGTAATATTTTATTTAGCCTTTTTTGTTCAGCCGCTGTGCGTATTTTATTAGTGTATAAATCCTTAAGGTGATTTCCCTCGTCAAGAAATGAGTTCAGTGCTTGTATTGCTGGAATAGCTGGATCTGCTGCACGAAGACGTGTTTCATTAATACTGATAATCGCAGCCAGGAATTCTTGTCTGCTCTTCAATGTCTTAAATTCATTACCTCCTCCTTTTTTTAAGGAGGCATTGTAATAAACGAGATTATTATGTACCGTCGCAAAGGTATTTCTTCCAGTTTGTTTACCTTTTGTCGCGATATCGTTTCGTATATCAGTTAGATCATTTTTTATTCTTTGCCAATGTTTATTTACCGTACTACCTATATTCCCTGCGCTTACCCTTGTATTATACAACCCATTGAAATAAACCACTAAATCTTTAACCGCTGCTGCAGATTTTGTTAATGTTCCACCATCATTGATGCCCAGAAGTGCCCCCGCATTATTCGCGTGATCCAGAGCTTGTTTAAGCAATATGAACTGTTTGCTGTCTTTAACATCTAAATCCTCATTCAAAAGTTCGACATAAGAACTCATACTGCTAATGATTTCCATAGAAGCCAGCAATCTTTCTTTTTCAGTAGCGACTATCTTTGTAGTAAAAAGATCTTCTTGAGATTTTTTGTGCTTATCTCCAGGTTGCTGACATAATGACTCATCACTGGTACTGTTTTCAATAACTACCTCATAATCTGGTCGAGGTGCACACTCCGGATTAGTCGCATAAAAATTAACAAGGAAGTTTTCACGAGAAGCATAGTATTGTTTAAAGAAACTTGCATTCGCCGCCACCGCCTTGTTACCCGCAGTAATAACAGTTTCGGCTTGTTCATTTTTCAATGCATCGGTTGCACAACCTGAAATCATTAACAGCGTTAGAAATATTCCACTATATCTAATCATAACCCACCTCTTGACGTTGAGTCTATCTCAGATAATTAAATAGTAATGTGGCTATTTCCGGGCATTATTCATAAGCAAGTATGAAATTAAATTAAAATACTGCGACTATTTATCATGCTTCAAATGAAGAAAAGGCCCCGCAGGGCCTTTATTTTATACTTATCTTAAATTAACCGTTATTATTACGTCCGCCAGAACGGCGACCACCGCTCACCTGGCTATGACGTTTCACCGCACGACGAATCTGATTCGCCTTCATACGACGACGGTCTTTTTCTACAGCGACTTTAGAGCTGGTTTCTGGCGGTAGCTCCACCAGTTCGCGCAGATAGTTAGTCTGGGCGAGGTCCAGCTCCGTCCAGCCACCGCGTGGCAGACCTTTTGGCAGTGGGATATCACCGTAACGAACACGGATCAGGCGGCTTACCTGCACACCAACCGCTTCCCACAGACGACGAACTTCACGGTTACGGCCTTCGGTCAGAGTAACGTTGTACCACTGGTTGATCCCTTCGCCGCCGCTGAACTTGATGGTTTTAAAGGCTGCCGGACCATCTTCCAGCTGCACGCCACGACTCAAATCACGCAGTTTCGCGTCGTCAACCTGACCAAATACGCGCACGGCGTATTCACGTTCAACTTCACGGCTTGGATGCATTAAACGGTTTGCCAGTTCACCGTCGGTAGTGAACAGCAACAGACCACAGGTGTTAACGTCCAGACGACCTACGGCAATCCAGCGTGCGCCACGCAGCTTTGGCAGACGGTCAAACACCGTTGGACGCCCTTCCGGATCGTTACGGGTACACAACTCACCTTCCGGTTTGTAATAGGCCAGAACGCGACAAATTTGTTCAGCGGACTCACGTACCGAAATCAGGTGACCATCGATACGGATTTTCAATCCAGGGGTAATTTCAACACGATCGCCGAGTTTAGCAATTTTGCCATCAACACTCACACGACCGGCTTCAATAATAGATTCGATTTCACGGCGAGAACCGTGGCCGGCACGCGCCAGCACTTTCTGTAGCTTTTCGCTCATAGAGCTTCCTTTTGGTGTCGCCTTCCCAGGCGTCTGATATGCTTTTGTGCAACAGTGAGTCAGAACTTACATCTGACTCACTGATAGTAAAGTCTGTTTGAACTCTTCAGGCCTTAAGTAAACGACTCGACGTTTATCGGCCTGGCTTTGAGGCGCAACATACTACACTATCTTTATGGTTAAAGCTTGTTTCGATTAACGTCGATTTGGTTACCAACCACCACCGCCTCCGCCACCCGCACCGCCGCCAGCACCACCACCGGAATAGCTCCGCCCCAACAAACTGGTATAGGCCCCGCAACTCAGGTGCGTCTGCAATGAGAATAAAACGCCACTACGGGCAATTTCCGGGGCGCTAACAGCCGCTGTGAGTGATGGGGTGATACGTGCTGCCCATTCTCTGCCAAGGTTTGCCGAGACCGCCCAACCTAACAACGCGTAATCCAGTTTCCGTGTTTCCCCTTTCCGCCGCCGCCCACTGTGTGTTGCTGCCTCTTTACCCGCAAGATAGTTAACGATAGCTTCACCGTGGGCATAACGTTGCTGCCCAGTTTGGGTAAACTTTGGCAGAAAAATATACCCCATGCCAGTGAGATAACCGGTCAGGAAAACAGCGCTAAAATAACCCGCTGGCATATACCAGTAAAAGAATACATCTCCGACATTGATATAGAGAGAATAAAAGGCCACGCCTGAACAAATCAGCGGTAAAAACAAAGTGATGATTACACGATTAACGCAAGGCTTGTCATCATCGCGGGCAAATAAAAGCTCAAGGGAACAAAATAAAAAAGGAAGAAACCAGCAGATCATAATAAACATATCGCCCACCAGACTCATTCCTGCCCAGCCTACGGGACTCAGGTTACCGTAGAGAATGACCGCCAATATTGCCATTCCGCCCCATTGCAAAAACGCATCAGGTCGGTAAAACGAAGACTTTTTACGCGGCAGATAAAATTTCTGCATCCGTAAAAATGCCCTGCGTAACACTCTGTTGCGTCTCCCCGTAAGAACGACCTTATCGCCTTTACGAAATAACGCTTCCAGTAATAACTGCTCTGCGGGCAGTAATACCGCATTATTTCTGGTCGCGCCTTCATTAACACGAATCAGGATTTGCTGGTTCTTGTCATACTGATCTTCCAGATGAATTTTGCCTTTCACAATCAGATTTACGATATCGGCACAAAAACCTTTATCGTCGTAAACCAGCTTCGCATCGAGACGTAACATGCCGGGCGTGTAATCTGGCGGAATGACATCGGTTTCAATCACATCTACCGGCGTAAATTGCGGCCTGCGCTTCCAGAG
>ENA-OXVH01000550-OXVH01000550.1-human-gut-metagenome-genome-assembly--contig:-NODE-550-length-9957-cov-43.6922_pt1 | contig 9957 bp, 9 predicted proteins | sample MGYA00249247_ERZ652690 | MGnify/ENA primary metagenome ERZ652690 (study PRJEB26925, sample SAMN05826950) | human gut metagenome | biome: ENVO:2100002; feature: ENVO:00000062; material: ENVO:00002003... | reverse complement strand
GTCAGGCTGGTGTGCAGCCCTTTCATCAGTTCGGGTAAATACTCAAACATTAGCCAGGCCTCCGCTCAAAACGTGTCGCGCGCAGGTCAATGCGTTTTAGAATGTACTGACTGAGCAGGGTGATCACCAGGTAAATCGCCGCCGCCACAATGTACCAGGTAAACGGTTCCTGGGTACGGGTAGCGATGCTTTTGGTTTGCAGCATTAAATCATTCACACTAATCAAACTGACCAGCGCGGTATCTTTCAGCAGCACCAGCCACTGGTTACCGAGACCAGGCAGCGCATGACGCCACATCTGCGGCATCACCAGACGGAAAAAGATAGCCGATTTCGACAGCCCCAGCGCCTGACCAGATTCCCACTGGCCCACCGGCACCGCTTTCAACGCGCCGCGCAGCGTTTGCGAGGCATAGGCGGCATACAGCAGCGACAGAGCGATGACACCACAAAGGAACGGGCTAACGTCGAAGTTCTCAATGTCCATCTGCACCGGGATCTGCACGAACCCAAGATTGATAGTGAAGCCATCCGAAAGCGTCAGCAGCAGCTGCGAGGAGCCAAAATAGATAAACAGCACCACCAGAATTTCTGGCAGGCCACGCAGAATGGTTACCAGCGCTGAACCTGCCCACGCGACAGGACGCCATTTTGCCGACTCCCATACCGCAAAGAACATCGCCAGCGCCAGCCCGACAATCAATGCACAAACGGCAAGGCCGACGGTCATCCCGGCGGCGCTTGCTAAAGGAAAAAATTCATTCATCAGGAATTACTTCTGGAACCATTTGTTGTAGATGGTTTCGTAAGTGCCATCTTTCTTCACTTTTTCCAGCGCAGTGTTGAGTTTCTGCTGCAGTTCAGAGTTGCCCTGGCGTACTGCGATGCCGAGGCCAGTACCGAAGTAATCTTTATCGGTCACTTTATCGCCCACTGCCGCCAGTTTCGGGTTGTCTTTCAGCCACTCGGTGACCACTGCGGTGTCACCGAATACGCTGTCGATACGACCGTTTTGCAGATCCAGTTTTGCGTTCTGGTAGCTGTCATACGGAACGGTGGTGATTTCCGGGTGCTTATCCATAATGAACTTCTGGTGTGTCGTCCCGTTCTGAACGCCGACTTTTTTGCCTTTCAGCTGATCAACACTGGTGTATTTGCCTTGCTGACCCACAAACAGGGCAGAGTTGTCATAGTACGGCGTGGTAAACAGCACCTGCTTTTCACGCTCCGGAGTGATATCCATGCCCGCCATCACGGCTTCTACGCGACGGAATTTCAGGCTTGGGATCAGGCTGTCAAACGCCTGGTTAGAGAAAGTACAGGTTGCATCAATCTCTTTACACAGCGCCTGTGCCAGGTCGACGTCAAAACCAACGATCTGGTTGTTTGCATCAATCGATTCAAACGGAGGATAAGAGGCTTCGGTAGCAAAACGAATGGTTTCGGCAGCTGTGGCGGAAAGACTAAAACCTGCAATTAACGCGGCAATCAGAACTTTTTTCATTGTTGTTATCCCGAATCTTAGTGAGAGAGATAGTTTTTAAATGCTTCGGTTTGCGGCTCGGTAAAGCAGCTCGCGTCGCCTTGTTCTACGATATGACCGTTTTCCATATACACCACTCGGCTGGCGGTTTTACGCGCCACTTCAACTTCGTGGGTGACGATCACCTGGGTAATATTCGTTTCTGCCAGCTCACGAATGATGCTGACGATTTGTGCCGTAATTTCCGGGTCCAGTGCGGCGGTCGGTTCATCAAACAGCAGTACCTGCGGTTCCATCATTAACGCACGGGCAATAGCAACACGCTGCTGCTGACCACCAGAAAGATGCAACGGGTAACGATCGCTATAAGGTTTGAGACGCAGACGTTCCAGCAGTTTTTCTGCACGGGCCAGCGCCTGATCTTTGCTCAACCCCAGTACACGGCAGGGCGCTTCAATCAGGTTTTGCTGCACGGTCAGATGCGGCCACAGGTTGTATTGCTGAAACACCATGCCAACGTTACGACGCAAATCGCGAATCGCTTTGTCAGAGGGTGTTTTGGTGAAATCGAAATGGTTGCCTGCAATGTTGAGCGTACCGGAGCGCGGCATCTCAAGCAGATTGAGTACACGCAGCAGCGAGCTTTTACCCGCGCCGCTGGGGCCAAGTAACACCAGCGTTTCGCCCTGTGGGCAATCCAGCGTGATATCGAACAGCGCCTGATGCGCGCCGTAGAAGCAATTAATGCCGTTTAATTGAATACTCATTGACACTCGTATACTGGCAGTCTGATAGCTATTGAGGTCGAAGATAGTACCTTTGACAGAATAATTATGCAATATTTCTGCTTTAAAAGTTAAAAGCAAAGCGCATTATTCAATAAACATAGCACAAAATAACGGGGGCGGTGGTCGGCGAGCATAAATGTCGGCATTCCTCACGAAATGCCGGACAATTTACGGGGTTTATTGGTTGATCAAGGCGTTAGCGATTCTCGATGGACTGACGGAGCGTACCCGCTGTGGCATGAACGCTACCGCCTAAGTAGCGCACATCGTCGATGACCCAACACTGGCCTTCCTGAATCATTAACACTTCATCCTGCCAGCCCTGGTTACCCTGTTTGAGATCCACGCGCAATGGAATGTTATGGGCATCACGATTAGGGATAGTCGATGCACTGGCAACGTGGGCGCTGTCTGGCAAGGTGGTTCGACTGGAGAACGGATCGCTGCTTAACAATTCACGATGACTGTTATTGCGGCTGGCATCGCTAAGTAGGGTTGCCAGTTTGTCACTCAAATAGGGGCGCAGGGCGGTAATGTCATTGCTGCGATGTTGAATGCGGTAGTCATAGAATTGTTGAGCCACGCTGTCAGGGCCACCCTGGACACAGGAACCGGTGCGGGGGCCGTTATCTTTATAAGCTGGCGTGACGGTGGTACAGGCACTCAGCAGCAGTGCACATGGAATAAGTAGAGATAGTGAACGGTAGCGCATAATCATTTCCTTATTAGCTTGCTGTCTGCGTCACACTACGACCAAACGTTATCAGATTATTTAATACATTGTTTTTAATACAATTCTGAAACAATCTGAACACCTGATTGGGTTTGAGTCCATTGCTGGCTACCCACTCAAGGTTGCTCGTAGCTGACTTACTTAAATTACCCAAACAATAGACAGTGTAAACCATTTGTGAGGTTGAGCGTGTTATATGGCTGAAATGATCATTTAAGGTAAATATGATAGTTCTGAAATGGCGGGATAAATCCTCCTGTAGAGGTTAAGAGCATCTGCAAGAAGCCAGTTTCACATTTATAACGCGTGATAAATGAACGCGGTTATTGTCTAATCATTACAGAATTTTTCACATGCAATAAGAGATCCTGCGATTAAGATGATTGCTAAAATTACATTGTATTTTTGAAAATGAGCGAAATTTGATAGTCCCAGCTTTGACTTTTGATAATATTATATATGCTACAGTTGTGGGTAAAGAATTTAAGCTAATGAGTTTGAGCGAAGAATAAATCAAACTGTATCAGTGTTTCGTTAATTAATATGAGTATAAATGCGTTGTGCTTTTATGATAATAAAGCATGAGGAGTTCAGTGGAATATCTTTTCCCTTGGGTGATTTTAATATGATAAACAATATATCTGATCAAGCATCATCATTTCCAGGCACACAACTGAATCAAAGTGATAATTTCCTCGATTCACTGAGGGAATTTTTCGCGATATTAAATTCTAGTCGTAGGGGGGAGTTGTCTACATGGGACACCATCTACTTGCATCTGATATTAGCAATAAATGCTGACAGTGATATCATGAAAAATGATGAGTTGCTAGCGGAAAATATTCCATCAGCGAATTATCAATTTAATATGTTTTTTAGTAATGCTTTCGAGATTGATGTTAAAAAATATCTTGGCAAATCAGAAGATAACGAAGTTGAAATAAAAGTGGGTAATGAAAGAATTACCATTGGAATACGTAATGTATCGAATGGGAAACTTGAAAGACAAAAATTTCTTTTCCCACTGGACTATGAGAATAAATTACAACATCAATTAGACAAGTATTTTACGATAGAATCGCACCCATTATTATACAGGCATACTATGGGTAGTAAGATTGCGAATGTGATTTTTGAAAAATTATACAGTCGTATTGACTTTAACAAAGAGCAATATATATCCTTTATAAAGGATGCGTTTATTCATTTTTATGATTATAGCAGGCGATATGCAATTAGTGAGAATATCGAAAAAGACTCTGTAACAAACAATATCGCATTGATGGGTACTTTTTATGACAGTGAAAATACGTCAGGTGAGGTTTTAAATAATGATTTTACAGAAGAAGAGTCATTTGAAACTGCGTTAGATGTAGAGCATGCAATAGTGCTTGGATTTGCTGATGATAATTTTGAAACAAAACCTGTTCATTATCAGGATTTATTAACACGATTTAGTGCCTTTCAAGATACCGTGTTTAATCTGTTTCCTGAAATGCACTCTGCGCATTACCACGATATTTGTAGCGTAAGTGTGGATATGACAAAGGGAACGCAATGCATGATTCACTTGATGGTGAATGAAGAAGTTTTCATGTCGTTTCCTGTTCCAGTTGCCACGATGGTATGTGAAGATGCAACTAATTTAGTCAATCTTAAAACACTACTCAATAATGGATGCTTTATTAAATATAGTCATTTTAATGACGTGGCATTAATAAAGCAAAACATAAGTAATCTCTACTTATCACACACTGTTGTGAATGAAAGCATATTGAAAAAATGTTGTTTTGAAAACGGCAGTTTAGGTGATGTTAAAATAACAAATAGCAATATAGTAAACAATGTATTCAAAAATGTTTCGTTTAGATCTGTTAAAATTAACAACGTAAATACTCATTCTTTAAAATTTATTAATTGCCATTTTTTTAATGTTGATATGATAAGAGTTAATTTCAGCAAATGTCTTTTTCATGACTGTAGTATGCATGGTGTCAAGATAAAACCATGGTTGCCAGTAAAATGGACAAAAGAGTTAATAAATGATTATTTGTATGGCTGTTTACTATCTCTGTACTCTATCTGTGCAAGGGATATATATAATATGAGCGCCGGGAATAACGTGAAGGTTGCTGCGGATGCTTTCCTTGAAATTATTTTCTCTCTTAAGAATAAATATTGCATTAAACTATTAAGCGCTCAGGATCGGGCGTTTATTTACGAATTTGCAAGAATGATCTTCGCTTATATTAATGACAAAAGCATTGAGATCTTATTACTTTCTTGTTTTGCGGCGTCTGACCAAAAAGCAATCCAGAGGTATATACCTCAGTCACAAGATGGGGAAGACTTTAGGAGTCATTTACAATATAAGTTGCCTCTTTCCGCTCATTAATGTTGTTGGTGCAACATAATAAGACAGGTAAGCGGTACCCTATAATGAAACTAATATCGGGTTATGCAACGGATAATCGTAAAGGCTTAAGTGGGTGTTTTTGACACAATGAGATGATTTCCTAAACTGATCAAAACCTTCTTCCCAACATGGCATATCAGTCCGATAATGCTTTAGAGATCGAAGGCTTAACAAACAAGGAGATCGATCATGCAATTTTCTACAACCCCAACTCTGGAAGGCCAGACCATCGTCGAATATTGCGGTGTGGTGACCGGCGAAGCGATTTTAGGTGCCAATATTTTCCGTGATTTCTTTGCCGGTATCCGCGATATCGTTGGCGGACGCTCCGGGGCTTATGAAAAAGAATTGCGTAAAGCGCGGGAGATTGCCTTTGAGGAGCTCGGCGATCAGGCCCGGGCGCTGGGGGCTGATGCCGTAGTCGGTATTGATATCGACTACGAAACGGTCGGGCAAAATGGCAGTATGCTGATGGTTAGCGTCAGCGGTACGGCGGTGAAAACGCGTCGATGAGAAGAGTCTTCTGGCTGGTCGCCGCCGCTCTGTTACTGGCAGGGTGTGCCGGTGAAAAGGGCATTGTCGAGAAAGAGGGATATCAGCTTGATACCCGACGCCAGGCGCAGGCGGCGTATCCGCGCATTAAAGTGCTGGTTATCCACTACACCGCAGATGATTTTGATAGCTCGCTGGCGACACTGACCGATAAGCAGGTCAGCTCGCATTATCTGGTCCCTGCGGTGCCACCGCGATACAACGGTAAACCGCGCATCTGGCAACTGGTGCCGGAACAGGAACTGGCCTGGCATGCGGGAATTAGCGCCTGGCGCGGGGCAACGCGTCTTAACGACACCTCTATTGGCATTGAGCTGGAAAACCGTGGCTGGCAAAAATCATCCGGAGTGAAATATTTTGCCCCGTTTGAACAGGCACAGATTCAGGCGCTTATTCCGCTGGCGAAAGATATTATTGCCCGTTATCACATCAAGCCGGAAAACGTAGTGGCACATGCGGATATTGCGCCGCAGCGCAAAGACGATCCGGGGCCGTTATTCCCCTGGCAACAACTGGCGCAGCAGGGGATTGGTGCCTGGCCGGATGCGCAGCGGGTGAACTTTTACCTTGCCGGGCGCGCGCCGCACACACCGGTAGATACCGCATCATTACTGGAGCTTTTGGCGCGCTACGGTTATGACGTTAAACCTGATATGACACCGCGCGAGCAGCGGCGCGCGATTATGGCGTTCCAGATGCATTTCCGCCCGACGTTATACAACGGCGAAGCGGATGCAGAAACTCAGGCGATTGCCGAAGCGTTGCTGGAGAAATACGGGCAGGATTAGCGCGGCAGTTTTCCGTGGTCGCGTAGCCAGGCGGCAGTTTTCTCGATACCTTCATCCAGGGTGAGGACTGGTTGATAACCTAACTCTTCCTGCGCACGCGTAATATCCAGCGTAAAGTCAAAATTCAACTTGGAGACGCCGTAGTGGGTCAGCGGCGGCTCTTTTGCTGACTTGCGGCCTAAACGCTCCATGCTGCGGGCGATCATATCCAGCATCGGGTAGGGGACGGAACGAATACGACAGTCAATATTCAACTCGTCGATCAGCTTCTGCACGATGCTGCGCAGTGTGCGATGCTCGCCGTTGGTGATGTTGTACACACGCCCGGAAGGTAGCTTATCGCAGGCTTCCTGGCTTGCCAGCCACATGGCGTGCACGGCATTTTCATAGTAGGTCATATCGACCAGCGCACTGCCGCCGTGCGGTAACAGAATGCTGCCGTAGTGGTGCATCATATGCGCCAGACGGGGGATAAAGACTTTATCGTGCGGTCCGAACAGACTTTGTGGGCGCAGAATAGTAAAGCGCGTTTGTGGATTCGCCTGCGAAAGCATATTGATCACTTCTTCGCTGGCTGCTTTGCTGCGGGCAAACTCGTTGGCAAAGCGGTGAGGGCGAAAATCTTCTTTAATATCGCGATGGTGGTGATAATCGAAGTACAGGGAGGGGGAAGAGATATGAATAAAGTTACGCACACCCCAGGCGACAGCCCATTCACCCAGGCGGCGAGTGGCGCGAACGTTAGCCAGATCGAAAGCCTGTTGTGTCCCCCAGGGCGAGGTAAAGCTGGAGCAGTGCCACAGCGTATCAATGCCCGCGAGCATCACTTTAGCTTGTGATGAGACCAGCTCGGTCAGATCCGCCGGAACAAACTCTGCGCCCATTTTTTCCAGCAATTTACCCATTGCCTCGTTGCGACCGGTCGCTCGCACGCTGATGCCTTTCTGGCATAAAAACTCTACCGCGTTTCGACCTAAGCCGCTGGTGGCGCCGGTAACCAGTACCTTCATATCAATCCACTGTTGTTGAGAAAATGACGTGCGCATTCTTCCGTGATTTCCCCCATGATGCAATGGGAAACATGAAAGAATAACGCAGGTTTTGTCGATTAATCTGTGCTTTGTTCTGCCAGTCTGGCGATTCGTTTTGCCATTCCGCGAAAAATAAACAGATGCGCGGGGATCATCAATAACCAGTAAAACAGCCCCGGCATACCGTGCGGATGCCAGAATGCGCGAACATCGATAGTACGATAGTCACCTTTATCTTCCAGGGTAAAACACAGTCGTCCCAGCCCCGGCGCTTTCATGCCAAATAACAGCGTAAGTTGTTTTTCCGGTTCAACGACAATCACTTTCCAGCTATCCACCGCATCTCCGGTCTGCAAATATTCACGCTCCGGGCGGCCTTTCGCTAACTTATGACCGATCGCAAGGTCCATCAACGCCCGTGTCTGCCACAAAATATTGCCAAAGAAATAACGCTCTTTACCGCCGATTTGATTCACCACCTGCCATAAAGCCGCAAGGCTGGCGGACGTTTTAACGGTAAACCCCGCCTGTTTGGCGAAATAACCGTACTCCGGTCGCCAGCGGGCAAAGGCCTGAGCGTCGTATCCCCAGTCGCTGGAGTTGACCAGCTTTTCTTCCTCTTTCAGGGTGCGACGTACCGCGTCATCGAAAGCAATCAGCCGTTGTGGGATGAGTGCACGTAACGCGGTGTCATCTGCCAGCAGATCGTGTTTCAGCCCCTGAATCAACGCTTTGGCGGTGGTGGGCGGTACGGAAGTAATCACATTGAGAAACCACACCGAAATCCAGCGGGTCGGAAAGGGGATGGGGATCAACCAGCGGCGCTTACCGCTCACCGCCATAAAATGTTCAAACTGTTGCTGATAACTGAGCACTTCTGGTCCGGCGGCTTCGAAGATGCGATGTTCGCTGGCCGGATGATCTAACAGCGCCACCAGATAGTGCAGCAAGTTTTCCAGCGCGATGGGCGTGGTGCGTGAACGAACCCAGCGTGGCGGCGTTAACACTGGTAGGTTGTAGACCATATCGCGCATGACTTCGAACGCCGCTGAACCTGCGCCAACGATTATTCCGGCACGCAATTCGGTCACCGGGACACCCGCTTCACGAAGAATATCCGCCGTAGCCTGACGGGCGCGCAGATGGTCAGACTGCTCATGTGGCGGGGCCTGCAACGAACTGAGGAAGATTAATTGCTTAACAGGGACTTCGCGTAGCGCATCGCGGACGTTGAGAGCCACCTGGCGCTCCTGAGCGATAAAATCGCCGCCTTCGCCCATGCTGTGCACCAGAAAATAGACGGTATCGATATCCTGCAACAGGGCCGGAAGGTTATCCGGCCAGCTGAGATCGACTTTATGGCAACTGACGTTTGCCAGTTGCAGCTTTGCAAGCCTGTTGACATGACGTGCCGCCGCCAGGATCTGATGCCCTTGCTGGCTGAGTGTGCGCACCAGATGCTGACCAATGTAGCCACTGGCACCGAGAACTAAAATGCGTTGCGGCACGTCTCCCTCCTTAACGCGCCAGGAATGCGCGCCAGTGGGCGGCGACTTCCGCCAGTTGTGCACGCGAGACGTCAAGATGGGTCACCAGGCGGACAATCGGCGAGGCGTTAATCAGCACGTTTCTCGCTTTCATGTATTCGCCTAACGCGGCAGCATTTTCTTCCCCGACGCGAACAAACAGCATATTGGTGTCCTGACGCATCACATCCGCGCCTGCTTCACGCAACTGCTCCGCCATCCAGTCGGCGTTGTCGTGGTCTTCCTGTAAGCGCGCGACGTTATTTTTCAGGGCATACATCCCGGCGGCAGCCAGAATGCCGGACTGGCGCATCCCGCCGCCGGTCATTTTCCGCCAGCGGATGGCGCGTTTAATGTAATCACGATTACCGACGAGTAATGAACCGACTGGCGTCCCAAGACCTTTCGACAGGCAAATGGTGAACGAATCACAATATTGCGTGATCTCTTTCAGTTCGCAGCCGTAAGCCACCATGGCATTAAAGATGCGTGCACCGTCAACATGCAGCGCCAGATTGCGCTCGCGAGTAAATTCCCATGCTTCTTTCAGGTATTCCCGCGGCAGCACTTTGCCGTTGTGGGTGTTTTCCAGACTGAGTAATTTGGTGCGGGCGAAATGGATATCGTCGGGTTTGATTTT
>ENA-OXVH01000542-OXVH01000542.1-human-gut-metagenome-genome-assembly--contig:-NODE-542-length-10098-cov-55.2279_pt1 | contig 10098 bp, 10 predicted proteins | sample MGYA00249247_ERZ652690 | MGnify/ENA primary metagenome ERZ652690 (study PRJEB26925, sample SAMN05826950) | human gut metagenome | biome: ENVO:2100002; feature: ENVO:00000062; material: ENVO:00002003... | reverse complement strand
TTTATAAGCATAGGGCTGATTATTTTTAATGTGAATTATTTCCATACAACTATAGTTAAAAATGGACAGATCATTAATCAACCAACAAATGCATTTCAGTCTGAGTTCAGCCTTGCCGCTTTATGGCGCAACGATAATCATGCTGGGGTAAAAGATGCAAATCCCGTGGCAGTTAATCAGGAAACACCTAAGCTCTCTATAGCGCTTAATGGCATTGTACTCACATCGAATGATGAGACTTCTTTTGTCTTAATTAATGAGGGGAGCGAACAAAAGCGATACTCCCTCCACGAAGCCCTTGAGTCAGCGCCGGGAACGTTTATTAGAAAAATAAATAAAACCAGCGTTGTGTTTGAAACTCACGGGCATTACGAAAAAGTAACACTCCATCCAGGGCTACCTGATATCATCAAGCAGCCTGATTCGGAAAGTCAAAATGTACTCGCTGATTATATTATCGCCACGCCTATACGTGATGGAGAACAGATATACGGGCTTCGATTGAACCCTCGTCAGGGCCTCAATGCATTTACCACCAGCTTGCTACAACCAGGGGATATCGCCCTCAGGATCAATAATCTTTCGCTGACCCACCCTGATGAGGTTTCACAGGCATTAAGTTTACTGCTAACTCAACAAAGTGCTCAGTTTACAATTCGTCGCAACGGCGTACCCCGCTTGATAAATGTTTCCGTCGCGGAACTTACAGGAATGAATGGACAGCGTCATGAAAGGACTCAATAAAATCACTTGCTGCTTGCTGGCAGCACTACTCATGCCTTGTGCAGGGCACGCTGAGAACGAACAATACGGCGCTAACTTCAATAACGCCGATATCCGCCAGTTCGTGGAAATAGTGGGTCAGCATCTTGGCAAAACGATCCTGATCGACCCTTCGGTACAGGGAACCATTTCCGTACGCAGTAATGATACGTTTAGCCAACAGGAGTACTACCAGTTCTTTTTAAGTATTCTTGATCTTTACGGTTATTCCGTGGTCACGCTGGACAATGGTTTTCTGAAAGTGGTGCGCTCAGCTAATGTAAAAACATCGCCAGGGATGATTGCTGACAGTTCTGGTCCAGGCGTAGGTGATGAGTTGGTCACCCGAATCGTACCGCTTGAGAACGTTCCTGCTCGTGACCTGGCTCCCCTGCTCCGCCAGATGATGGATGCGGGTAGCGTCGGTAATGTTGTGCATTATGAACCCTCCAACGTTCTTATTCTGACCGGTCGTGCCTCCACCATTAATAAACTGATTGAAGTCATAAAGCGCGTTGATGTCATCGGCACAGAGAAGCAGCAAATTATTCATCTGGAATATGCGTCAGCGGAAGATCTCGCAGAGATTCTTAATCAATTAATCAGCGAAAGCCATGGTAAAAGCCAGATGCCTGCCCTCCTTTCCGCGAAGATTGTGGCGGATAAGCGAACCAACTCTCTTATCATCAGCGGGCCGGAAAAAGCACGCCAGCGCATCACTTCATTACTGAAAAGCCTTGATGTAGAAGAGAGCGAGGAAGGAAATACCCGGGTCTATTACCTGAAATATGCTAAAGCCACGAATCTGGTGGAAGTGCTAACCGGTGTTTCCGAAAAGCTGAAAGATGAAAAAGGGAATGAGCGTAAGCCCTCCTCTTCTGGCGCGATGGATAACGTCGCCATTACCGCCGATGAACAGACTAACTCTCTGGTCATTACCGCTGACCAGTCCGTCCAGGAAAAACTCGCCACGGTAATTGCGCGTCTGGATATTCGCCGTGCACAGGTGCTGGTTGAGGCGATCATCGTCGAAGTTCAGGATGGAAATGGACTTAATCTGGGCGTGCAATGGGCGAATAAAAACGTTGGCGCACAGCAATTTACCAATACGGGATTACCGATTTTTAACGCTGCACAAGGTGTGGCTGATTATAAAAAGAATGGTGGGATCACCAGCGCGAATCCTGCCTGGGATATGTTTAGCGCCTACAATGGCATGGCCGCAGGCTTCTTCAATGGCGACTGGGGCGTATTGTTGACTGCGCTGGCCATTAACAATAAAAATGACATCCTCGCCACCCCGAGCATCGTAACGCTGGATAATAAACTCGCGTCCTTCAACGTTGGGCAGGATGTGCCGGTGCTATCCGGCTCCCAGACCACTTCTGGGGATAACGTCTTTAATACAGTCGAACGCAAAACGGTGGGGACAAAACTCAAAGTCACTCCGCAGGTCAATGAAGGCGACGCGGTGTTGCTCGAAATAGAGCAGGAAGTCTCCAGCGTTGACTCTTCGTCTAATTCGACGCTCGGCCCGACATTTAACACCCGAACTATTCAAAATGCCGTGCTGGTCAAAACCGGTGAAACGGTGGTCCTGGGCGGATTGCTGGATGATTTCTCTAAAGAACAAGTGTCAAAGGTTCCTCTGCTTGGCGATATTCCTTTAGTGGGGCAACTTTTCCGCTATACCTCGACCGAGCGCGCTAAACGCAACCTGATGGTGTTTATCCGCCCGACGATTATTCGTGACGATGATGTTTATCGCTCGCTATCGAAAGAGAAATACACCCGTTACCGTCAGGAGCAGCAACAGCGGATCGACGGGAAATCAAAAGCGCTGGTAGGCTCGGAAGATTTGCCGGTGCTGGATGAGAACACGTTCAACAGCCATACCCCTGCGCCATCGGCACGGTAAGGCATTCTTATGAGAATTCACTCACCGTACCCCGCCAGTTGGGCGCTGGCACAGCGAATTGGCTATCTCTATTCAGAGGGCGAGATTATTTATCTCGCCGGTACGCCATTCGAGCGGTTACTCGATATTCAGCGTCAGGTTGGTCAGTGCCAGACCATGACCAGTTTGTCACAGGCTGATTTCGAAGCCCGGCTGGAAGCGGTATTCCATCAGAATACCGGTGAGTCGCAACAGATTGCGCAGGATATCGATCAATCCGTCGATCTTCTCTCGCTTTCGGAAGAGATGCCCGCAAATGAAGATCTCCTGAATGAAGATTCAGCGGCACCGGTTATCCGCTTGATCAATGCGATTTTGAGTGAGGCCATCAAAGAAACCGCCTCCGATATCCACATTGAAACCTATGAAAAAACAATGTCGATCCGTTTTCGCATCGACGGCGTTTTGCGGACAATTTTACAGCCAAACAAAAAACTGGCGGCACTGCTTATCTCCCGAATTAAGGTCATGGCTCGTCTTGATATCGCCGAAAAACGTATTCCACAGGATGGACGTATTAGTTTGCGTATCGGGCGACGTAACATAGATGTCCGCGTATCCACACTGCCGTCCATCTATGGTGAACGCGCCGTGCTCCGTCTGCTGGATAAAAACAGCCTCCAGCTTTCATTGAACAACCTAGGGATGACGGCAGCGGATAAACAGGATTTAGAAAATCTCATCCAGCTTCCACACGGTATTATCCTGGTGACCGGACCGACAGGCTCCGGTAAAAGTACCATGCTCTACGCCATTCTTTCGGCGCTGAATACTCCCGGCCGCAATATTCTGACGGTAGAAGATCCCGTGGAATATGAACTGGAAGGCATAGGACAAACGCAGGTGAATACCCGTGTGGATATGTCTTTCGCTCGCGGCCTGCGCGCCATACTTCGCCAGGACCCGGATGTCGTCATGGTGGGGGAAATTCGTGATACAGAGACCGCACAGATTGCGGTTCAGGCCTCGCTCACCGGCCATCTGGTGCTCTCAACACTCCACACCAACAGTGCATCAGGCGCAGTCACCCGGCTCCGCGACATGGGCGTCGAATCATTCCTGCTTTCGTCTTCACTGGCAGGGATTATCGCGCAACGTCTGGTTCGTCGTCTGTGTCCGCAATGCCGACAATTCGCGCCCGTATCCCCTCAACAAGCGCAGATGTTTAAATATCATCAGCTCGCGGTGACAGCAATTGGCACTCCCGTAGGCTGCCCTCATTGCCATCAATCCGGCTATCAGGGGCGCATGGCGATCCACGAAATGATGGTGGTGACGCCGGAATTGCGGGCCGCTATTCATGAAAATGTGGATGAACAAGCACTGGAGCGACTGGTCCGGCAACAACACAATGCCTTAATCAAAAATGGCCTGCAAAAAGTGATAAGCGGTGACACCTCCTGGGATGAGGTTATGCGCGTCGCCAGTGCCACGCTGGAGAGCGAAGCATGAATTATCGCTATCGCGCCATGACCCAGGATGGTCAAAAATTGCAAGGGATCATTGATGCTAACGATGAACGTCAGGCACGACTGCGGCTGCGTGAAGAAGGGCTTTTCCTGCTGGATATTCGCCCCCAAAAAAGTTCGGGAGTAAAAACACGTCGCCCGAGGATCAGCCATAGTGAACTGACGCTTTTCACCCGGCAGTTGGCAACCTTAAGCGCAGCGGCATTACCCCTGGAAGAGAGCCTTGCCGTAATTGGTCAACAAAGCAGTAATAAACGACTGGCTGACGTGTTAAATCAGGTACGCAGCGCCATCCTTGAAGGGCATCCCCTTTCCGATGCATTACAGCATTTTCCCACGCTTTTCGATTCGCTCTATCGTACCCTGGTTAAAGCGGGCGAAAAGAGCGGGCTGCTGGCCCCGGTGTTGGAAAAGCTGGCTGATTACAATGAAAACCGGCAGAAAATCCGCAGCAAGCTTATTCAGTCACTGATCTACCCCTGCATGCTCACTACGGTGGCGATTGTGGTCGTGATTATTCTCCTCACTGCTGTCGTGCCCAAAATTACCGAACAGTTCGTGCATATGAAGCAGCAACTGCCGCTGAGTACACGCATTCTTTTAGGTCTGAGCGACACGTTGCAACGTACCGGCCCGACATTATTAGCGACGGTGTTTATTGTCGCTGTAGGTTTCTGGCTCTGGTTAAAACGCGGCAATAACCGCCACCGTTTTCATGCCATGTTGCTGCGCGTTGCGCTCATCGGCCCGCTGATTTGCGCCATTAACAGCGCACGCTATCTCCGCACTTTAAGTATTTTGCAATCCAGCGGCGTCCCTCTGCTGGATGGGATGAATTTGTCCACCGAAAGCCTCAACAACCTCGAAATTCGCCAGCGTCTGGCAAATGCAGCAGAGAACGTCCGCCAGGGTAACAGCATTCATCTTTCGCTGGAACAAACCGCAATTTTCCCGCCGATGATGCTCTACATGGTGGCCTCTGGCGAAAAAAGCGGGCAGCTCGGCACGTTAATGGTCAGAGCCGCAGATAACCAGGAGACACTCCAACAAAATCGGATCGCCTTAACGCTCTCCATCTTCGAGCCAGCACTCATTATTACGATGGCACTGATCGTCCTGTTTATTGTCGTCTCGGTACTCCAACCTCTTCTTCAACTTAACTCAATGATTAATTAAGGAAAGTATATGCGCGCAACGGATAAGCAACGCGGTTTTACATTACTGGAAATTATGGTGGTGATCGTCATTATCGGCGTACTTGCCAGCCTGGTGGTTCCCAACCTGATGGGCAATAAAGAAAAGGCGGATAAGCAAAAAGCCGTCAGCGATATTGTGGCGCTGGAAAACGCCCTGGATATGTACAAGCTCGACAATCATCGCTATCCAACCACAAATCAGGGACTTGAATCCTTAGTCGAAGCACCGACACTACCACCGCTGGCCGCAAACTATAACAAAGAAGGTTATATCAAGCGTCTGCCTGCCGATCCCTGGGGCAATGATTATGTCCTCGTTAATCCTGGTGAACATGGTGCATACGATCTGCTTTCAGCAGGGCCCGATGGTGAAATGGGAACCGAGGACGACATCACCAACTGGGGTTTGAGCAAGAAGAAAAAGTAAGTCAGCGATGAATCAGCAACGCGGGTTTACCCTGCTGGAGATGATGCTGGTGCTGGCGCTGGTCGCTATCACGGCAAGTGTGGTGCTCTTCACATATGGTCGGGAAGATACCGCCAGCACTCGTGCGCGCGAAACAGCGGCGCGGTTTACCGCTGCACTTGAATTAGCCATCGACCGCGCCACGCTCAGTGGTCAGCCTGTCGGTATCCATTTCTCTGATTCAGCATGGCGCATTATGGTACCGGGCAAAACACCATCAGCCTGGCGCTGGGTTCCATTACAAGAAAATGCCGCAGACGAGAGCAAAAATGACTGGGGTGAAGAACTCTCAATTCAACTTCAGCCATTTAAACCTGATGACAGCAACCAACCGCAGGTGGTGATTCTGGCCGACGGACAAATCACGCCCTTCTCTTTGTTGATGGCTAATACCGGGACCGGTGAGCCGCTCCTGACGTTAGTCAGTTCAGGCTCATGGCCCCTGGATCAAACGCTCGCCAGAGATACCCGCCCATGAACAAACAATCAGGGATGACACTGCTTGAAGTCTTACTGGCGATGAGTATTTTCACCGCTGTTGCTCTGACTTTAATGAGCAGTATGCAAGGGCAACGAAATGCCATCGAGCGAATGCGCAACGAGACGCTGGCATTGTGGATAGCGGATAACCAGCTTCAGTCACAAGATTCATTCGGCGAGGAAAACACGTCCAGTTCTGGCAAAGAGTTAATAAATGGCGAAGAGTGGAACTGGCGCAGCGATATCCACTCAAGCAAAGACGGCACGCTTCTGGAACGCACCATAACGGTGACATTACCCAGCGGTCAGACAACCTCGCTTACGCGTTATCAAAGCATCGATAATAAATCCGGGCAGGCACAAGATGATTAATCGCCAGCAGGGTTTCACATTGCTGGAGGTCATGGCGGCGCTGGCGATTTTCTCAATGCTTAGCGTGCTGGCGTTTATGATTTTTTCGCAAGCTTCCGAGTTGCATCAACGTTCACAGAAAGAAATCCAGCAGTTCAATCAGCTACAGCGCACCATCACCATTCTTGATAACGATCTCCTGCAACTGGTCGCTCGCCGAAATCGGAGTACGGATAAAATCATGGTGTTGGGTGAAGAGGCTATTTTTACCACGCAAAGTCGCGATCCGCAGGCCCCGCTCAATGAAGCGCAAACCTTACAAACGGTTCACTGGTATCTGCGAAATCATACGCTTTACCGTGCTGTTCGTACTTCTGTGGATGGCAGGAAGGATCAACCTGCCCAGGCGATGCTGGAACATGTCGAGAGCTTTCTTCTGGAAAGTAACAGCGGGGAAAGCAAAGAACATCCTCTCTCAGTCACGCTACATCTGAAGACTCAGCAATATGGGGCACTACAGCGTCGTTTTGCATTACCTGAGCAATTAGCAAGAGAAGAGTCGCCAGCTCAGACTCAGGCCGGGAATAATAACCATGAATAATGAACAACGCGGCGTCGCGCTGCTCATTGTACTCATGTTACTGGCGCTCATGGCTGCTCTGGCAGCAGACATGACGCTCAGTTTTCACAGCCAGCTTCAGCGAACCCGCCAGGTAAACCATCATTTGCAACGGCAATATGATATTGAACTGGCGGAGAAACTTGCGCTTGCCAGCCTCACCCAGGACGTTAAAGATAACGACAGACAAACCACGTTGCAGCAGTACTGGGCACAACCGCAACAGTTGCAGCTGGAAAATGGCAATACAGTGAAGTGGCAGTTACGCGATGCCCAGCACTGTTTTAATCTCAATGCGTTAGCAAAAATCTCTGACGACCCGCTGGCTTCCCCTGATTTCCCCGCCCAGGTATTCAGTGCGCTGCTGATTAACGCCGGTATCGATCGCGGAAACACCGATGAGATCGTGCAATCAATCGCTGACTATATTGATGTCGATGACTCACCACGCTTTCACGGCGCAGAAGATAACTTTTACCAAAGCCAGACGCCGCCCCGGCATAGTGCCAATCAGATGCTTTTTCTGACCGGCGAATTGCGTCAGATAAAAGGCATAACCGAAAACATCTATCAGCGGCTTATCCCGTATGTCTGCGTTCTCCCGACCACGGAACTTAGGATCAATCTTAATATGCTAACGGAGAACGATATTCCGCTCTTCAGAGCGTTATTCCTCAATAACATCACGGATGCTGACGCTCGGGTCTTATTGCAAAAAAGGCCGAGGGAAGGCTGGCTAACCACGGATGCATTTCTTTACTGGGCGCAGCAGGATTTCTCCGGCGTGAAGCCTCTGGTAGCTCAGGTGAAAGGGCATCTTTTTCCCTATAGCCGCTATTTTACGCTGAGTACGGAAAGTATCAGCGACGAACAATCCCAGGGATGGCAAAGCCATATTTTTTTCAACCGTAAACAGCAGAGCGCCCAAATCTATCGGCGTACGCTGCAACTCTACTAATCATAAGGATCGTGATGCCTGAATCGTTGATGGTTATACGTTCTTCCTCGACGCTGCGTAAGCATTGGGAATGGATGACGTTCTCCGCAGATAGCGTATCTTCGGTACATACGCTCACAGACGATCTTCCGCTGGAGTCGCTGGCCGATCAGCCCGGTGCCGGAAATGTTCATCTTTTGATCCCACCAGAGGGTCTTTTATATCGTTCCCTCACGCTGCCCAACGTCAAATACAAACTCACCGCACAAACATTGCAATGGCTGGCAGAGGAGACGTTACCCGATAACACCCAGGACTGGCACTGGACGGTTGTCGATAAACAAAACGAAAGTGTCGAGGTGATAGGCATTCAGTCGGAGAAACTCAGTCGTTATCTTGAGCGTTTACATACTGCCGGACTCAACGTGACGCGGGTTTTGCCAGATGGCTGCTATCTTCCCTGGGAAGTAGATAGCTGGACTCTGGTTAACCAGCAAACAAGCTGGCTTATTCGCAGTGCCGCACATGCCTTCAACGAACTGGATGAACACTGGTTACAGCATCTTGCTGCCCAGTTTCCGCCTGAGAATATGCTTTGTTATGGTGTAGCACCTCATGGCGTTGCAGCGGCCAATCCACTTATCCAGCATCCTGAAATACCATCACTGAGTTTGTATTCTGCCGATATTGCATTCCAGCGCTATGACATGCTGCATGGTGTTTTTCGTAAACAGAAAACTGTAAGCAAATCGGGAAAATGGCTCGCCCGCCTGGCAGTAAGCTGTCTCGTTCTCACCATTCTTTCTTTTGTTGGCAGCCGGGGCATCGCGCTCTGGCAAACGCTTAAGATTGAAGATCAACTTCAGCATCAACAGCAAGAAACCTGGCAACGTTATTTCCCGCAGATCAAACGCACGCACAACTTTCGTTTTTACTTTAAGCAGCAACTCGCTCAGCAATATCCTGAAGCTGTGCCGTTGCTCTATCATTTACAAACACTTCTGCTGGAACACCCTGAACTGCAGTTAATGGAGGCGAACTATAGCCAGAAGCAAAAGTCGCTGACCTTAAAAATGAGTGCTAAGAGTGAAGCCAATATCGATCGTTTCTGTGAATTAACACAGTCCTGGCTTCCGATGCAAAAAACAGAAAAAGATCCGGTCAGTGGTGTATGGACAGTAAGGAGCTCAGGGAAATGATTAAATCATGGTGGGCAGAAAAATCCACATCGGAAAAACAGATCGTTGCGGCACTGGCGGTTCTCTCGCTCGGCGTTTTTTGTTGGCTTGGGGTGATAAAACCGATAGATACCTACATTGCAGAGCATCAGTCCCACGCGCAAAAAATTAAGAAGGACATCAAATGGATGCAGGATCAAGCGAGCACCCATGGTTTACTTGGTCATCCTGCGCTTACGCAGCCCATCAAAAATATCCTTCTCGAGGAAGCAAAACGTGAGAATTTGACTATCACGCTGGAAAACGGTCCGGACAATACTCTGACAATTCATCCTGTCACAGCTCCCCTCGAAAACGTCTCCCGCTGGCTCACTACGGCACAGATAACATACGGTATTGTTATTGAAGATCTTCAGTTTACTCTTGCCGGAAACGAAGAGATCACCCTCAAGCATTTGTCCTTCAGGGAGCAACCATAATGACAATGCTACTGCCGCTCTTCATTCTGGTTGGTTTTATTGCAGGTTATTTTGTTAATGCCATGGCCTATCACCTCTCGCCGTTGGAGGATAAAACGGCGTTAACGTTTCGCCAGGTATTGGTTCATTTCAGGCAAAAAAATATGCCTGGCATGATACAGTGCCCCTGATACTTTGCGTTGCTGCTGCTATCGCCTGCGCCCT
>ENA-OXVH01000541-OXVH01000541.1-human-gut-metagenome-genome-assembly--contig:-NODE-541-length-10122-cov-43.1756_pt1 | contig 10122 bp, 10 predicted proteins | sample MGYA00249247_ERZ652690 | MGnify/ENA primary metagenome ERZ652690 (study PRJEB26925, sample SAMN05826950) | human gut metagenome | biome: ENVO:2100002; feature: ENVO:00000062; material: ENVO:00002003... | reverse complement strand
GTGGTGGCTCCGGCGACAATCGCTGCTTGCCAGATTATTGCCGCTGAACTGGCATAGCCAATTAATACCGCCAGAAACCCCGCCAGTAGCGTGGGTGGAGGAATAGAAAACAGACGCATGGTCACCTCGTGCGTTATAGCGTACAGGTACCGTAGCATTTGTCCGTTATAACGCACAAGTGATAAACTTCCGCTTTGCCGGAGGAGTCACATGGAAAATCTCACTCGCTTTTTATCCACCACACTTAAACAACTACGTCAGCAGCGCGGCTGGAGTCTTTCGCGACTGGCAGAAGCGACGGGCGTTTCTAAAGCGATGTTAGGGCAGATTGAGCGTAATGAATCCAGCCCGACGGTCGCGACATTATGGAAAATTGCCACCGGGTTGAACGTGCCATTTTCGACATTTATTTCTCCGCCACAGTCCGCTACGCCTTCAGTTTATGATCCACAACAGCAGGCGATGGTGATCACTTCACTGTTTCCTTATGATCCACAACTCTGCTTTGAACACTTCTCGATTCAGATGGCACTTGGTGCAATAAGTGAATCGACGCCCCATGAGAAGGGAGTAATCGAACATGTTGTCGTCATTGATGGGCAACTTGATCTGTGCGTTGATGGTGAATGGCAGAGCCTTAATTGTGGGGAAGGCGCTCGATTTGCTGCAGACGTCACGCATGTCTATCGTAATGGAGGGGAGCAAACCGTACATTTTCATTCCCTCATCCATTACCCGCGCAGTTAAGCGGGAAAACTATTTCGCAACGTCGCGCTTGTGGCTAAAATAGCCGCCATTTTTCAGCTACTGGATAAGAAAGTGACCGTATCTTCTCATCGTCTTGAACTGTTAAGTCCGGCACGCGATGCCGCCATTGCCCGCGAAGCTATTTTGCACGGTGCCGATGCTGTTTATATCGGCGGCCCTGGTTTTGGTGCCCGTCATAATGCCAGTAATAGCCTGAAAGATATTGCCGAGCTGGTGCCGTTTGCCCATCGTTATGGTGCAAAAATTTTCGTCACGCTTAACACAATTTTGCATGATGATGAGCTGGAACCCGCGCAACGGCTGATTACTGACCTCTACCAGACCGGCGTCGATGCGCTGATTGTTCAGGATATGGGGATTCTGGAACTTGATATTCCGCCGATTGAACTGCACGCCAGTACGCAGTGCGACATTCGTACAGTAGAAAAAGCGAAGTTCCTCTCTGATGTTGGCTTCACGCAGATTGTGCTGGCGCGAGAGCTGAATCTTGAGCAGATCCGCGCGATTCACCAGGCCACGGACGCGACCATTGAATTCTTTATTCATGGCGCACTGTGCGTGGCCTATTCGGGTCAGTGCTACATTTCTCATGCGCAAACAGGGCGTAGCGCCAACCGTGGCGATTGCTCGCAGGCGTGCCGTTTGCCATACACATTGAAAGACGATCAGGGGCGGGTGGTTTCCTATGAAAAACATCTGCTGTCGATGAAAGATAACGATCAGACTGCCAACCTCGGCGCGCTGATTGATGCTGGCGTACGCTCCTTCAAGATTGAAGGGCGTTACAAAGATATGAGCTACGTGAAGAATATCACCGCCCATTATCGCCAGATGCTGGATGCCATTATTGAAGAACGTGGCGATCTGACGCGTGCTTCATCAGGTCGTACTGAACATTTCTTTGTTCCATCGACGGAAAAGACTTTCCACCGTGGTAGCACAGATTATTTTGTGAATGCCCGTAAAGGCGATATTGGCGCGTTCGATTCGCCGAAATTTATCGGCCTGCCGGTGGGTGAAGTATTGAAAGTGGCGAAAGATCATCTCGATGTTGCCGTTTCCGAACCACTGGCAAATGGCGATGGCCTGAACGTGATGATTAAACGTGAAGTCGTCGGCTTTCGTGCCAATACGGTCGAGAAAACCGGAGAAAATCAGTACCGCGTCTGGCCCAATGAAATGCCAGCAGAGTTGCACAAAATTCGCCCGCATCACCCACTAAACCGTAATCTTGATCATAACTGGCAGCAGGCACTGACCAAAACATCCAGCGAACGTCGGGTGGCGGTAGACATTGAACTGGGCGGCTGGCAGGAACAACTGATTCTGACCCTCACCAGTGAAGAGGGTGTCAGCATCACGCATACGCTGGACGGGCAGTTCGACGAAGCCAATAACGCCGAAAAAGCAATGAACAATCTAAAGGATGGTCTGGCAAAACTGGGGCAAACCATCTATTACGCCCGCGATGTGCAAATTAATTTGCCGGGTGCGCTGTTTGTACCAAACAGTCTGTTAAACCAGTTCCGCCGTGAAGCCGCCGACATGCTGGATGCTGCACGTCTTGCCGGTTACCAGCGGGGCAGCCGTAAACCGGTTGCTGATCCTGCGCCGATTTATCCGCAAACGCATCTGAGTTTCCTCGCGAACGTATACAACCAGAAAGCGCGTGAATTTTATCATCGCTACGGTGTGCAGCTGATTGACGCGGCGTATGAGGCACATGAAGAGAAGGGCGAAGTCCCGGTGATGATCACTAAGCATTGTCTGCGCTTTGCCTTCAATCTGTGCCCGAAACAGGCGAAAGGCAATATCAAAAGCTGGAAGGCGACGCCAATGCAACTGGTTAACGGCGATGAAGTATTAACGCTAAAGTTTGATTGCCGCCCATGCGAGATGCACGTCATCGGCAAAATTAAAAATCACATTCTGAAAATGCCGTTACCGGGAAGTGTTGTCGCCTCCGTAAGTCCGGATGAGCTGCTGAAAACATTGCCGAAGCGAAAAGGGTAAAACGCCAGTTTTCTGGTTACTCACAACTTATTGAATCTGCATGATATTGTTGGCCGGGTAAGGCGTCACGCCGCATCCGGCAATAAATGACTCAACGTTGTCCCGCTTCTGGTTTGCGCGATTTTTGCCAGTAAAAATGCTCGCGCAAACCTTCCGCCGACTCTTCCGCCACGGCACGCAATTCATCGCTGTCCGCTTCATGACGTAGCTGATGATCCACATTCTTTACCCACACAAATTCATGTCCTTTGTGCCCTGCCATGAGTTGTCCTGAGAACAGCGCACACGTTAATAAGACAACCGATAACGCCTTCGTAAACATCCCGCCACCTTTTTCTCACCTTTTGCCGCTATGATGCCGATAGTTTCTTGAGGTTATTATTCAGTTTTGCAAATTAGCGCAAAGAAATTCTGGAATCTTCCTTCCTGATTTTGCATTGCATTCTGCCGTTGCGGCGATTAAGTGCTATTTTCGAGCAAATTACACACGGAGGTAAACACTAATGTTTACTTTGTTGATATACTCAGCGGCAGGGAGGCGATGTGAAACAAAGCGAGTTCAGACGTTGGCTCGAATCTCAGGGCGTCGATGTAGCGAATGGCAGCAACCATTTAAAACTCAGGTTTCACGGGAGGCGCAGTGTCATGCCGCGTCACCCCAGCGAAGAGATTAAAGAACCATTGCGTAAAGCCATTCTGAAACAACTCGGTTTGAGTTAATCGCCAATTAAAAAGGTTAATGACATGCGAGAGACAGTCGAAATTATGCGTTATCCCGTCACTCTTACACCCGCGCCGGAAGGCGGTTATATGGTTTCTTTTGTGGATATCCCTGAAGCGTTGACCCAGGGCGAAACTGTCGCTGAAGCGATGGAAGCGGCAAAAGATGCCTTACTCACCGCATTTGATTTTTATTTTGAAGATAACGAGCTTATCCCTTTACCTTCGCCATTAAATAGTCACGATCACTTTATTGAAGTGCCTTTGAGCGTCGCCTCTAAAGTATTGCTGTTAAATGCTTTTTTACAGTCAGAAATCACTCAGCAAGAGTTAGCCAGGCGAATTGGCAAACCTAAACAGGAAATTACTCGCTTATTTAACTTGCACCATGCGACAAAAATCGACGCCGTCCAGCTCGCGGCTAAGGCGCTTGGCAAAGAGTTATCACTGGTGATGGTTTAATTACAGTTAACGAAAAGTTGTCATTTTTAACAACGGATATAGACTGCCGAATCATCTGCACATAATTACGATTCGATAATGAAAAAATACCAGCAGCTTGCAGAACAATTACGCGAGCAGATTGCGTCGGGTATCTGGCAATCCGGAGATCGTTTGCCTTCGTTGCGTGACCAGGTGGCGCTTTCTGGCATGAGCTTTATGACCGTAAGCCATGCCTATCAGTTGCTCGAAAGTCAGGGACATATTATCGCGCGACCGCAGTCGGGTTATTACGTTGCGACACAGGCAATAAAAATGCCGAAAGCGCCAGTCATTCCAGTCACTCGAGATGAAGCAGTCGATATCAACACCTATATTTTTGATATGTTGCAGGCCAGTCGCGATCCGTCGGTAGTTCCGTTTGCCTCGGCTTTTCCCGACCCGCGACTTTTCCCCCTCCAACAACTCAACCGCTCGCTGGCGCAGGTAAGCAAAACCGCCACGGCGATGAGCGTGATTGAAAACTTACCGCCAGGAAACGCAGAACTGCGTCAGGCTATTGCTCGTCGCTATGCCTTACAGGGCATCACTATTTCTCCTGATGAAATTGTCATTACCGCCGGGGCGTTAGAGGCATTAAACCTCAGTTTACAAGCGGTCACTGAACCGGGCGATTGGGTGATAGTAGAGAATCCTTGTTTCTACGGCGCGTTGCAGGCGCTGGAGCGGTTACGGCTGAAGGCGTTATCGGTGGCGACGGACGTTAAAGAAGGGATCGATCTTCAGGCGCTGGAACTGGCGTTGCAGGAGTATCCGGTGAAAGCGTGCTGGCTGATGACTAATAGCCAGAATCCACTCGGATTTACCTTAACGCCGCAGAAAAAAGCGCGGCTGGTAGTGTTGCTCAATCAGTACAACGTAACGCTGATTGAAGATGACGTTTACAGCGAACTTTATTTTGGACGGGAAAAACCGCTGCCTGCGAAAGCGTGGGATCGCCACGATGGTGTTTTGCATTGCTCTTCGTTTTCGAAATGTCTGGTGCCTGGTTTTCGTATTGGTTGGGTCACCGCCGGAAAACATGCACGTAAAATTCAACGCTTGCAGTTGATGAGTACGCTTTCCACCAGCTCACCGATGCAGCTTGCGCTGGTGGATTACCTTTACACGCGCCGATACGACGCCCATCTTCGTCGCCTGCGTCGCCAGCTTGCGGAACGTAAACAACGTGCCTGGCAGGCACTGCTGCGTTATCTGCCTGCGGAAGTGAAAATTCATCATAATGACAGCGGTTATTTTCTCTGGCTGGAACTCCCCGCGCCGTTAGATGCGGGCGAACTAAGCCTGGCAGCACTGACGCATCATATCAGTATTGCGCCGGGTAAAATGTTTTCTACCGGTGAAAACTGGTCACGTTTTTTCCGTTTTAATACCGCGTGGCAGTGGGGAGAACGTGAAGAACAGGCGGTTAAACAATTAGGCAAACTTATTCAAGAACGGCTGTAATAGCGTTTAATTAAATTCCTCTCAGGTTGGGTAATATGAATTTCGAATAGCAGTCATATTTCCTAACTCCTTGTCTATACTCCAGAAGATAACCTTACAGACGGCATAATGCGCGGTAGCTCACAACCTGATTAAATTTTCTCAGGGGCGAAGGTGTGCCTGCTAGCCGCCGTCTATGGTTAAACAAGGAGATATTTTTACGGCACGGCGGCTGAACAATTAATTACGACAGGAGTAAGACTTTATGAGCAAGACATTTGCCCGCAGCAGCCTGTGTGCGCTCACCATGACAATAATGACCGCTCACGCCGCCGAACCACCTACCAATTTAGATAAACCGGAAGGGCGACTGGATATTATCGCCTGGCCGGGATACATCGAACGCGGACAAACTGATAAACAATACGACTGGGTAACGCAATTCGAAAAAGAGACAGGCTGCGCGGTGAATGTTAAAACCGCCGCGACTTCCGATGAAATGGTCAGTCTGATGGCCAAAGGGGGTTACGATCTGGTTACGGCATCCGGCGATGCCTCGCTGCGCCTGATTATGGGCAAACGCGTGCAGCCGATTAATACCACATTGATTCCCAACTGGAACACGCTCGATCCGCGCGTGGTTAAAGGCGACTGGTTTAACGTTAGTGGCAAAGTTTATGGCACACCTTACCAATGGGGTCCGAACCTGTTGATGTACAACACTAAAACCTTCCCGACGCCGCCGGATAGCTGGCAAGTGGTTTTTGTTGAGCAGAATCTGCCGGACGGCAAGAGCAATAAAGGCCGCGTACAGGCCTATGATGGCCCTATCTACATTGCGGACGCTGCGTTGTTCGTTAAAGCCACTCAGCCGCAGTTGGGCATCAGCGATCCGTATCAACTCACCGAAGAACAGTACCAGGCGGTGCTGAAAGTGCTGCGCGATCAACATAGTTTGATCCATCGCTACTGGCATGACACTACCGTGCAAATGAGCGATTTCAAAAACGAGGGTGTGGTTGCTTCCAGTGCATGGCCCTATCAGGCCAACGCCCTGAAAGCCGAAGGCCAGCCTGTCGCGACCGTATTCCCGAAAGAGGGCGTTACCGGTTGGGCTGACACCACCATGCTACATAGTGAAGCGAAACATCCGGTTTGCGCCTACAAATGGATGAACTGGTCATTAACGCCAAAAGTGCAGGGCGATGTGGCGGCCTGGTTTGGCTCGTTACCGGTAGTGCCGGAAGGGTGTAAAGCCAGTCCGTTATTAGGCGAAAAAGGTTGTGAAACCAACGGTTTTAACTATTTCGATAAAATCGCCTTCTGGAAAACGCCTATAGCAGAAGGGGGCAAGTTTGTTCCCTACAGTCGCTGGACGCAGGATTACATTGCCATTATGGGCGGTCGCTAACTTCGCTGGGGTGCTTTATGACGTACGCAGTGGAGTTTGACAACGTCTCGCGGTTGTACGGTGACGTGCGCGCAGTAGATGGCGTCAGTATTGCGATAAAAGATGGTGAGTTCTTCTCTATGCTGGGGCCGTCCGGCTCCGGCAAAACCACCTGCCTGCGCCTGATTGCTGGCTTCGAACAGCTTTCTGGCGGGGCTATCTCTATCTTTGGTAAACCCGCCAGCAATCTGCCACCGTGGGAGCGGGACGTGAATACTGTCTTCCAGGACTACGCGCTATTTCCGCATATGTCGATTCTTGACAATGTCGCCTATGGGCTGATGGTCAAAGGCGTGAATAAAAAGCAGCGGCACGCAATGGCGCAAGAGGCGCTGGAGAAAGTGGCGTTGGGGTTTGTACAGCAACGCAAACCGTCACAACTTTCTGGTGGTCAGCGCCAGCGAGTCGCCATCGCCAGAGCACTGGTGAACGAACCGCGTGTGTTATTGCTGGATGAACCGCTCGGCGCACTGGATCTCAAATTGCGTGAGCAGATGCAACTGGAACTGAAAAAGCTGCAACAGTCTCTCGGTATCACTTTTATCTTCGTTACCCACGATCAGGGCGAAGCGTTATCGATGTCCGATCGTGTGGCGGTTTTCAATAATGGACGCATTGAGCAGGTCGATTCCCCGCGCGATCTCTATATGCGCCCGCGCACGCCGTTTGTTGCCGGGTTCGTTGGTACATCGAATGTTTTTGATGGACTGATGGCAGAGAAACTTTGTGGCATGACGGGAAGCTTCGCCCTGCGACCGGAACATATCCGCCTCAACACCCCTGGTGAACTGCAGGCCAATGGCACGATCCAGGCGGTGCAATATCAGGGCGCGGCAACTCGTTTTGAACTGAAATTGAGCGGCGGTGAAAAACTGCTTGTGAGTCAGGCCAATATGACAGGCGAAGAACTGCCCGCCACGCTCACGCCCGGACAACAGGTGATGGTTTCCTGGTCGCGTGATGTGATGGTACCGCTGGTTGAGGAGAGGTGAATGGCGATGAACGTATTGCAATCACCTTCACGTCCAGGAGTTGGAAAGATATCCGGCTTTTTCTGGCGAAAACCAGGACTGGGGCTATTTTTGCTACTGCTTGGCCCGCTAATGTGGTTTGGCATTGTCTATTTCGGCTCGCTGTTAACGCTGTTATGGCAGGGCTTTTATACTTTTGACGATTTCACCATGTCGGTAACGCCGGAACTGACGCTGGCGAATATCCGTGCGCTGTTTAATCCAGCGAATTACGACATCATTCTCCGCACGCTGACCATGGCTGTGGCAGTCACTATCGCCAGCGCCATTCTGGCTTTTCCAATGGCGTGGTATATGGCGCGCTATACCAGCGGGAAAATGAAAGCGTTTTTTTATATCGCGGTAATGTTGCCGATGTGGGCGAGCTACATTGTGAAAGCTTATGCCTGGACGTTATTGCTGGCGAAAGATGGTGTGGCGCAGTGGTTTTTACAACATCTGGGGCTGGAACCACTGCTGACAGCGTTCCTTACATTACCAGCGGTGGGCGGTAATACGCTGTCAACTTCCGGGCTGGGGCGCTTTCTGGTGTTTCTCTATATCTGGCTGCCGTTCATGATCCTGCCCGTGCAGGCGGCGCTTGAGCGTTTGCCGCCGTCATTATTGCAGGCGTCGGCTGATCTCGGCGCACGTCCACGACAAACCTTTCGCTATGTGGTGCTGCCGCTGGCGATCCCGGGTATTGCCGCTGGCTCTATCTTTACCTTCTCACTCACACTGGGCGATTTTATCGTCCCGCAGCTGGTTGGCCCGCCAGGATATTTTATCGGCAATATGGTTTATTCCCAGCAGGGAGCGATTGGCAATATGCCGATGGCGGCGGCATTCACCCTGGTGCCGATTGTTCTCATCGCACTCTACCTGGCGTTCGTGAAACGTCTGGGAGCGTTCGATGCACTCTGAACGCGCACCGTTTTTCCTCAAACTGGCGGCCTGGGGCGGCGTGGTTTTCCTACATTTTCCCATTCTGATTATCGCCGCCTATGCGTTTAACACTGAAGATGCGGCGTTTAGTTTTCCACCGCAGGGCCTGACGCTGCGCTGGTTTAGCGTGGCAGCACAGCGTAGTGATATTCTTGATGCCGTGACACTGTCACTTAAAGTGGCGGCGCTGGCGACATTAATTGCGCTGGTGTTAGGGACGCTGGCCGCTGCCGCTCTTTGGCGACGAGACTTTTTCGGCAAAAACGCCATTTCGCTGTTACTGCTGCTGCCCATTGCGCTGCCGGGTATTGTCACTGGTCTGGCGCTATTAACCGCCTTTAAAACCATCGATCTGGAGCCGGAATTTTTCACCATCGTGGTCGGTCATGCGACTTTTTGCGTAGTGGTGGTGTTTAACAATGTCATCGCCCGTTTTCGCCGCACCTCGTGGAGTCTGGTTGAGGCGTCAATGGATCTTGGGGCCAATGGCTGGCAAACCTTCCGCTACGTAGTGTTGCCGAATCTCAGTTCGGCGCTACTGGCAGGAGGAATGCTGGCGTTTGCCTTGTCGTTCGATGAAATCATCGTTACGACCTTTACGGCAGGTCATGAACGAACGTTACCGTTGTGGTTGCTCAATCAGCTTGGGCGACCGCGTGATGTACCGGTAACTAACGTGGTGGCACTGCTGGTTATGTTGGTAACAACCTTGCCGATCCTGGGAGCCTGGTGGCTAACCCGCGAAGGCGACAATGGTCAATAACCACTGATACAGGAATATGCTATGCAACATAAGTTACTGATTAACGGAGAACTGGTTAGCGGCGAAGGGGAAAAACAGCCTGTCTATAATCCGGCAACGGGGGAAGTTTTACTGGAGATTGCCGAGGCATCCGCAGAACAGGTGGATGCTGCTGTTCGCGCGGCAGATGCAGCATTTGCCGAATGGGGGCAAACCACGCCGAAAGCGCGTGCGGAATGCCTGCTGAAACTGGCTGATGTTATCGAAGAAAATGGTCAGGTTTTAGCCGAACTGGAGTCCCGTAACTGTGGCAAACCGCTGCATAGTGCGTTCAATGATGAAATCCCGGCGATTGTTGATGTCTTTCGCTTTTTCGCTGGTGCGGCGCGCTGTCTGAATGGTCTGGCGGCAGGTGAATATCTTGAAGGTCATACTTCGATGATCCGTCGCGATCCGTTGGGGGTCGTGGCTTCTATCGCACCGTGGAATTATCCGCTGATGATGGCCGCGTGGAAACTGGCTCCGGCGCTGGCGGCAGGAAACTGCGT
>ENA-OXVH01000522-OXVH01000522.1-human-gut-metagenome-genome-assembly--contig:-NODE-522-length-10386-cov-11.9759_pt1 | contig 10386 bp, 8 predicted proteins | sample MGYA00249247_ERZ652690 | MGnify/ENA primary metagenome ERZ652690 (study PRJEB26925, sample SAMN05826950) | human gut metagenome | biome: ENVO:2100002; feature: ENVO:00000062; material: ENVO:00002003... | reverse complement strand
GAGATTACTACGCGTCTCGTGGGCTCGGAGATGTGTATAAGAGACAGATATGAAGATGTGTAGTGAAGTCTTTCAGTTTGAAAAGGAACTGAAGTGGGAGAACCCGGGTCCGGGAATCCGTCGTCAGATAATGGGTTATGACGAACAGTTGATGATGGTAAAAGTGCAGTTTGAAAAAGGAGCTGTCGGTACAATGCACGAACATCATCACAGTCAGGCTACTTATGTGGTAAGTGGAAAGTTCGAATTAACGATTGGCGAACAGAAAGAAATACTATCGGCAGGAGATGGCTATTATGTGGCTCCTAATAAACCTCATGGCTGTGTTTGTCTCGAAGCAGGCGTGCTGATTGACACATTTACTCCGATGCGGGCAGATTTTCTGTAAGACAGATGTGGTATGAAATTACCACATCTGTGGTATTTCGCCTGAACAGAATCCGCGCTATCTTTGTCATATATTAAAACGTATGAATTTAAAACGGATATATATGGAGAAGATAGCAAGAAAATTGACGGACCTGGTTGGTAACACTCCGTTGTTGGAACTTAGTAATTATAATAAGAGTAAGAATTTGAAAGCTCGCCTGGTAGTGAAGCTTGAATATTTTAACCCTGCCGGAAGCGTTAAAGACCGTATTGCTTTGGCGATGATTGAAGACGCTGAGGTAAAAGGTGTTTTGCAAGCGGGAGCTACTATTATAGAACCGACTAGTGGCAACACCGGAGTAGGACTGGCTTTTGTGGCTGCTGCCAAAGGTTATAAGTTGATATTGACAATGCCCGACACGATGAGTGTTGAACGCCGCAATCTTTTGAAAGCTTTGGGAGCAGAATTGGTCCTGACTCCCGGTGCGGATGGTATGAAAGGAGCAATTGCCAAAGCGGAAGAACTGAAAGCGGCAACTCCGGACTCTGTTATCTTACAACAATTTGAAAATCCTGCTAACCCCGCCATGCATTTACGTACTACCGGCCTGGAAATATGGAGAGATACCGAGGGGAAAGTCGATATCTTTGTGGCCGGCGTGGGTACTGGCGGGACAGTTAGCGGAGTAGGTGAAGCATTGAAGATGCGCGACCCCAGTGTGAGGGTGGTAGCGGTAGAACCGTCTGATTCGCCGGTTCTTTCCGGAGGAAAGCCTGGGCCTCATAAGATTCAGGGAATCGGTGCGGGTTTCATTCCGAAGACTTACAAGGCTTCCGTCGTAGATGAAATTATTCGGGTGCAGAATGATGATGCCATTCGTACAAGCCGTGAACTGGCGAAGCTGGAAGGATTGCTGGTCGGCATATCTTCGGGTGCTGCTGTTTATGCGGCGACAGAACTGGCAAAACGCCCGGAAAATGAAGGGAAGATGATTGTGGCGTTGCTGCCCGATACAGGCGAACGTTATTTGTCTACTATTTTGTATGCTTTTGAGGAATATCCTTTATGATACACTGAATTTTAGAAAAAAGAGAGAGAATAATCGGGTGGTTATTTGGCAAAATCGTATATTTGCCAAGTAACCATTTTTATTTAATACTATGTTAAACAATACTTTAGGGATTTTAGTAACTATTCTCTTACTATTTTCCGCCTGTAAAGACGAAGAACCCTCAATCTCTTCAACGAAGGAATTGCTGAACTTTTCTATTTTGAAAAGTGATAATCAAGGTAAGGTCGCAAATGATGTGGAAGCCTCTATTCAGGGGAGTGTGATTACATTGCCATTGGATAAGTATGATGATTTGAAATCATTAATTGCCGTATTCGAATATAATGGAAAATCCATCACGATAGATGGAGTTGAGCAGGAATCCGGAGTTACCTCAAATGATTATTCGCAGCCATTGGTTTTTACTGTGGAAGCAGAAGATGGCAGTAAACAGCAATATACAGTGGAAATTGCATTGAAAGATACCGGAGTGCTTTCTGCTTTCCGCTTTTTGAAAAAGAATAATGCATTCTTGACTGCTGATGTTTCCTCTTCTATTGGAGAAGAAAGTATAATACCCCTTGTTACATTCTCACAATCCGAGCTTATCCCTACATTTACCACGAATGCTGTAAAAGTACTGGTGGGCGAGGTAGAACAGAAAAGTGGAATGACAAAGAATGATTTTTCATCTCCCGTAGTTTATCAGTTTATAATGAGAAATGGGGAGACTTTTCAATATACAGTAAAGGCTGAATTCTTATTATCTGCTATTCCTGAATTGACTATTACGACGACAGATCCGTCTATAGCGGAAATACCAAGTAAGGATTATTATCTGGAGGGTACTTTGGCTGTTAACGGTAGAGGGGGCTATGAGGATTATACAGGGAAAACCGAGGTGAAGGGACGTGGCAATTCAACGTGGGGATATCCTAAAAAGCCTTATCGACTGAAACTTAATAAGAAAGCAGAGATCTGTGGTTTGGGGAAAGCCAAGAATTATGTGTTGTTGGCAAATCATCTTGATCCTACATTAATGCTTAACTCGGTTGCATTCAAGATAGGTCGGCTGCTGGAACTTCCTTTTACCAATCATGCAATTCCTGTAGATGTGGTTTTAAACGGAATTTATAAAGGTTCTTACTTGTTGACCGAACAGATAGAGGTTAAAGAAAACCGTGTAGATTTGGATGAAAACAACAGTGTCATGTGGGAACTTGATTCTTATTGGGATGATGAGCCTAAGTTTAAATCGACTGCATTTAACCTTCCTGTAATGGTGAAAGACCCTGATTTGACCACAGAGCAATTTGAATATTGGAAGAAGGACTTTAATGCATTCACGACACAATTTGCAAAAGAACCGTTAGAAGGAAATAGCTATGTAGACATGATTGATATTGAATCGGTTGCCAAATTTCTGATAACCTTTAACTTGGTACACAACATGGAGATAAATCATCCTAAAAGTGTTTTTCTCCATAAAGAAGGAAATGGCAAGTATGTAATGGGACCTATCTGGGATTTTGATTGGGCGTATGATTATGAAGGTACGAGTAATCATTTTGGACGTTACAACACACCGTTATTTTCAAGTAGCATGAATGGAGTCGGTACGGCATTTTTCCAACGCTTTCTACAAGATAGCCGTGTGAAAGCGATATATAAGAGAACTTGGCAAGATTTCAAGAATAATAAGCTAGATGCATTGTTACAATATGTAGATGATTATGCTGTAATGCTTAAACCCTCTGTGGAAAGGAATAGTGAATTATGGGAAAATACTCGTTCATTCGATACAAAAGTGAAAGAGTTGAAGACGTGGTTAAGGAATAGAGCAGACTATATAGATAGTGAAGTCAGTAAACTTTAATAGAATCAATCTGTTGAACTGATAGATGAAAATAGAAATCTGAAGAACCGGTAATAATTTCTGTTTCACTTTTTAGTGAGGAAAACAAAATTATTACCGGTTCTTATGGATTTATATTATTGATTGGGGTTTATTGCACTTCAAAACTTCCTTTCAACCGTATATCTTGTGATGAAGCTCCTATCATTATTGAAAAACTACCCGGTTCTACCGTAAACTGATTGTTCTTGTCCCATAACCCCAAGTCTTGAGGAGTAAGGGTAAAGCTGATTGTCTGTTCTTCTCCCGGTTGCAAATGAATACGTTCGAAGCCACGTAACACCTTGTCGTAGGTAGTCACACTGCTGAAATCATCCCGAATATAAAGCTGAACTACTTCATCTCCAGCTCTTTTCCCGGTATTCTTTACGATACACGAAAGGGTCATGTTTTCTTGTGGACCTATAACCGGTTTGGAGATCTTCAAGGCTGAATATTCAAAAGTAGTGTAACTTAACCCATATCCGAAAGGATAAAGAACTCCGTCTACACGGACTCTCCCCTTTGAATCGGAGCCGGGTTTGAATGGAAATGCAAATGGAACCTGTCCTACTGACTTCGGGAAAGTTACAGCCAGGCGACCGCCCGGATTGTAATCTCCGAAAAGGACTTTAGCAATAGCATTCCCCATAAATTCACCGGGGAACCAGGCATGCACAATAGCGGGAACGTATTTGTTGGCCCAGTTGATTGTTGCTGCCCTTCCGTCTACCATTACCAAAACTACTGGCTTTCCTGTTGCATATACAGCTTCCAGCAATTGCTGCTGACGCCCGCAGAGATCGAGGCTGGTACGGGAAAATTCCTCCCGAACCGTCTTCTCATTTCCGCCTAATACAAGAATAGCGATGTCCGAAACTTTTGCCAGTTCTACTGCTTCATTAATCATAGCTTGTTCCTGTGTATCCAAAGGAACATTGTATAATTCACTTTCTGGGAAATACTTGTCAATGATGTTACATCCCTTTGCATAGCTGACTTCTGCATTAGGCAGATATTCTTTGATTCCCTGATATACAGTCTTGATAGGAGCATGGGCAGGGCCGTATCTGCACGTCAGTTCCTTCACTTCTTCTGCATTCGGACCGATAACTGCTATTTTGTTGAGGCTCTTGGACAACGGAAGCATCTGATTCTCGTTTTTCAGAAGAACAATAGACTCTAAAGCCGCTTTCATAGATACCTCCTGATGAGCGGCATTGTGTACTACTGTTTCTGGATGACGATCATCACCTGGGTACGGATTATCAAAAAGCCCCAACATAAATTTGACACGTAAGATTTCACCTACACGTTGGTCGAGGGTATGCAAAGAGATTTTTCCTTCGCTGATTGCACGGCGTAAAGGGAGGATAAAATCTTGTGGCGGGGTGAAGTTGGTGCGGATATTCAGTCCTGCATTTACTACTTGTGCCGCCATTTCTTCTTCAGTCGGGGTAATGCGGTGTTTTGTATGCAGGAATTCCACTGCTTCACTGTCCGATACTACATATCCCTTGAACCCCCATTGTTGACGCAGAATTTCAGTAAGGAAATGATAACTCCCGGAGACGGGTTCTCCGTCATAATCATTATAAGAGCTCATTACCCCTAAGGCTCCTGCTTCCTGAATTCCTTTGCGGAAGGGTTCCAAATAAAGAGTCTTCATCTCACGCGGAGCCACGTGCGGGTCGGTACGTGTACCTCCATCACGTCCTCCAACCGGGATACTATAGACGGCAAAATGTTTCGGAGTGGCTGCCAGTCCTTCGGCTTGCAGACCGAGAATCATTTGTTTTCCCAGTTCGCCTGCCAGATAAGGATCTTCGCCATAACTCTCTACTACCCGTCCCCAGCGCGGGTCTTGGGCAATGTCCAGAATCGGGGCGTAAATATTGGTATATCCGAGCGCTTTTGCCTCATCAGCAGTGACTTTCGCAATTTCTCGGATCAGTTTCTTGTTCCACGTGGCACCTTGTCCGCATTGGGCAGGAAACATGGTAGCCCGATTGTGGCACAATCCGCGTATTCCTTCATTGGTAAAGTCAACGGGAATGCCCAACCGTGTCTGTTCTACAAACCAGCGTTGTATTTCGTGGCGGTTCTTTACACTGTTGGCATACGGATAAGAAAGCTCGGAACCGAATTTACCCAATCCGTTCGCCTGTTCGTCAATATTCCCGATACCGTCTTTCCAGATTTCCTTTGACCATTCGGCAGTGGGCCATGCATCTTTCAATACCCGCCCCGAACCGTATAAAGTAGCCATTTGGCAGGTTTTCTCTTCCAGCGTCATTTGCGACAGCAAATCCGCAACACGGGCTTCAATAGGAGCGGCAGGGTCTTCGTATACGTCCTTGACTCCGTTCTTATTAAAGTCAATCCAATTCTTCTTGTATATGTCTTTTGTACTGCCGGCAAAGATGTTGCCGACAGACAGACACAAGGTAAGTCCACATACTAATTTTTTCATATCTATGGCTTTTCATCAGCTCGCAGGCCGAATACTTTTCCCGTCATCCGGTCTACCGGTACTTTCCATACTTTAACATTACGGACAGCCGGATCGGAGTAATTAAATTCATTATTCGTATAATGACACATGATAATGTCCAATGCGCCACGTTTTTCTTCCATGTCTTCAACGAACTCTACTTTTCCGCGACACATCGCACTTTCAGAACGCATACTGTAACTGCAAGCCACTTTTTCGTGCTGATAGACAAGCTTGTGTCCGAGACTAAAAGTGATACAGACATTATTATTGTGTTCCAACATTTCCACTTTACTGCCTTCGGGCCCGGAGTGGAGATAGATAATGCCGTCTTCATAACCGAAGTTCATCGGAACTACGTATGGATTACCTTCCATATCGACTATACCTACAAAACAAACGTCACAATGAAGAATAATAGACTCGATTCTTTGTTTGTCTTCGATGATAAAGGTTTTCATAATGGTTGTTAGCTTCCCCTTTGTGGTGAACTTATTTTTCTATTAATTCAAAATCCAATTGTTTCTTCTCAAGGTTGGCACGTGCTACGCGAACGGTAATAGCATCTCCCAGACTATATATCTTGTTTTTACGACGTCCGCGAAGGCAATAGTTCTTCTCGTCAAATTCGTAATAATCATCATCCAGATCGCGGATGGGCACCAAACCTTCACATTTATTTTCGTTCAGTTCTACGTAGAGTCCCCATTCGGTTACACCGGAGATTACGCCATCGTAAATCTGCCCCAAGCGTTCGCTCATAAATTCTACCTGTTTATATTTGATAGAAGCGCGTTCAGCGTTGGCAGCTATTTGCTCCATGTTCGAACTGTGGTCGCAGAGGTCTTCGTATTTGGCTTCTGATACGCTGCGTCCTCCGTTTATGTACTTCGTCAACAGACGATGTACCATCATATCCGGGAAACGGCGGATCGGTGAGGTGAAGTGAGTGTAATATTCGAATGCCAGTCCGTAGTGGCCGATGTTATGCGTAGAGTAACGCGCTTTCTGCATGGCACGGATAGAAACTGTTTCAATCAGATTCTCTTCTTTCTTACCATGAATATCGTCCAGAAGGTGGTTAATAGACTTTGAAATATCTGTTTTTGTACCGCTTGTACGTACTTTATAGCCGAAACGGGCGATGAACTGCGACAAGTTTTCCAGCTTTTCCGGGTCGGGCAGGTCGTGGATACGGTAAGGGAGCACTTTGGCTTTCTTATTCTTCGGCACACGTCCTACCTTTTCGGCTACGGTTCTGTTGGCAAGCAACATAAATTCTTCTACCAGCTTATTGGCGTCTTTTGACTCCTTGAAGTAAACGCTGATAGGTTTCCCTTTCTCATCGATCTCGAACTTCACTTCGTAACGGTCGAAGTTGATAGCTCCTGCTGAGAAACGTTTTTCGCGAAGTGCTTTGGCGATAGTATCCAGTGTGAGTACTTCTTCCTTGAAGTCTCCTTCTTTTGTCTCGATAATTTGCTGTGCCTCTTCGTAAGTAAAGCGGCGGTCGGAGTTGATAACCGTATGAACGATGCGTGAATCCTTGACTTCACCTTTTTCGGTAATATTGAAGATTACGGAGAAAGCCAGCTTTTCTTCATTCGGGCGGAGGGAACAGATGAAGTTACACAATCGTTCGGGAAGCATCGGAATGGTGCGGTCCACCAGATAGACGGAAGTGGCGCGTTTTTCTGCCTCTTTGTCAATGATTCCTCCTTCTTTCACGTAATGCGTCACATCGGCGATGTGTACACCTACTTCCCACAATCCTTCTTTCAATTTGCGGATAGAAAGTGCATCGTCGAAGTCTTTGGCATCTTTCGGGTCAATAGTGAAAGTGGTAACTTTGCGGAAGTCCTCACGTTTGGCAATCTCTTCGGCTGAAATTTCGGCGGGAATCTTGTCTGCCGCTGTCTCTACCGACTTCGGATAGACATAAGGCAAACCGAATTCGGCAAGAATGGCGTGCATCTCCGTAGTGTTTTCACCGGCTTTGCCAAGTATATCAATGACTTGTCCGATAGGATTTTTTGCCTTGTCCGGCCATTCGGTCACTTTCACAATTGCTTTGTCTCCGGTTTTACCACCTTTCAGCTTTTCTTTCGGGATAAAGATGTCATTGGCAAGTGTACGGTTTTCCGTCACCAGAAAAGCATACGACTTGGCTACTTCCAGTGTACCGACAAATGTATCGTTGGCACGTTCCAGTATTTCTATTACTTCCCCTTCGGCATCCTTGTTTTTACGTTTGGCGTAGAAGGTGATCTTTACTTTGTCGTTGTTCATCGCATGGGCCGAGTTGCGTTCGGCCACAAAGATAGGATCGCCCCCTCCTTCGGGGATGAAGGAATTCTTTCCGTTACTTTTCCGTTGGAAGGTGCCGGTCATCTCTGTTCCATGATTGTTGAGACGGAACTTTCCCTTTTCTATTTCGCTGATATAGTCATCATCCAGCATTTCGTGAAGAATATCGACGCATAGCATTTTCTGCGGGTGAGTGGTGAGATGTAACTCTGAGAAAATATATTTCATGCTCAGCGTCTCGCTTTGTTTGGCATGGAAAAAGTCTATCAATAGCGCGGCTAACTGTTTTTTACTCATTCTCTTGCCGGCTTTCTTCTCTTTCTTTTCTTTCTTTTTCGCCATAATGTAGTCTTTTAAAAATATCTAGTTACAAAGATATAGGAATATTTTCCTTATCGAAACTTTGAGGAAAGAAAAATAACTTTGCAGTCTTGTATTTGATTTTCCGTAATAGGTCAGGTTGGTTCTGATAAGGTATATTACAAAGTTGGGGATAACTCATAATTTTATCGTTGTATTTAAGTGGTATTTAAAGGGTATCGGGGTTTTTCAACGGGTTGAGTGCGACAAATAATAATTGAGAAAAGCAAAATGGCTTTTGTTTTATATTTATTGTATCTTTGTGGCATTATCAAGAAAATGTTTAGTGAGGTACTTTTATTAATATTCACGCAGAACCTAGAGAGTAATAATGGAGAGTGTTTTAATTACGGGCGCAAGCGGTTTTATAGGAAGTTTCATCGTAGAGGAAGCGTTGAAACGAAGGTTTGGTGTGTGGGCAGGGATTCGTTCTACGAGCAGTAAGAAATATTTAAAAAACCGGAAGATTCATTTTCTGGAACTGGACTTTGCGCATCCTAATGAACTTCGTGCCCAACTCTCCGGGCATAAAGGTACTTATAACAAGTTTGATTATATCATTCATTGTGCCGGTGTCACCAAATGCTCTGACAAAAAGACTTTTGATTATGTCAATTATCTCCAGACTAAATATTTTATAGACACGCTGAAAGCGTTGAATATGGTTCCGAAGCAGTTTATATATATCAGCACGTTGAGTGTATTCGGTCCTGTACGTGAGAAGGATTATACTCCGATTGAGGCGGATGATACTCCGGCGCCCAATACGGCTTATGGGTTCAGTAAACTGAAAGCGGAACTGTATATTCAGAGTATTCCCGGTTTTCCTTATGTCATTTATCGTCCTACGGGAGTTTACGGACCTCGTGAAACAGATTATTTCCTTATGGCGAAATCTATTCAGAAGCATGTTGATTTCTCGGTGGGTTTCCGGCGTCAAGACCTTACTTTTGTTTATGTGAAAGACATTGTGCAAGCTATTTTCCTGGGAATAGAGAAAAATGTTACCCGTAGAACGTATTTCCTGACAGACGGGAATGTGTATAAGAGTCGTGCGTTTTCGGACCTGATACAAAAAGAATTGGGTAATCCGTTTGTTCTTCATCTGAAATGTCCGTTAATTGTGCTAAAAGTTATATCTTTGCTCGCTGAATTTATTGCTACACGTTCCGGAAAGAGCAGTACACTAAATTCGGATAAATATAAGATAATGAAACAACGCAATTGGCAATGTGACATCATCCCGACAATTAATGAACTGGGATATGCGCCCGAATATGATTTGGAAAAGGGAGTCCATGAAACCATTGCCTGGTATAAAAACGAAGGATGGCTTTAGACTTATTTAAGCGAGTAGAAACCCGGAAAGGGTTGTTTGCTGTGGAGAAGATTACATTGATTTATAATCTGTTGACCTCTATTTTGATTCTATTCCTGTTTCAGCGAATGGATCATCCATGGCACATGTTGCTGGATAGGGCTATGATTGCTGCAATGACTTTTCTGTTGATGTATCTCTACCGGCTTGCTCCCTGTAAGTTTTCGGCGTTTGTACGCATCGTCATTCAGATGAGCCTGCTTTCTTACTGGTATCCGGATACTTTCGAGTTCAACCGGTTCTTTCCGAATCTGGATCATGTCTTCGCTATCACCGAACAGTTTATTTTTAATGGGCAACCTGCTATCTGGTTTTGTCATACGTTCCCGCATCTTCTGGTCAGTGAGGCGTTCAATATGGGATATTTCTTCTATTATCCGATGATGTTGATTGTGGCGTTATTCTATTTCATTTATAGGTTCGAGTGGTTTGAAAAGATGTCTTTTGTGCTTGTCACTTCCTTCTTTATCTATTATCTGATATATATATTCGTACCTGTTGCAGGACCTCAATTCTATTTTCCTGCCATTGG
>ENA-OXVH01000507-OXVH01000507.1-human-gut-metagenome-genome-assembly--contig:-NODE-507-length-10612-cov-57.2648_pt1 | contig 10612 bp, 9 predicted proteins | sample MGYA00249247_ERZ652690 | MGnify/ENA primary metagenome ERZ652690 (study PRJEB26925, sample SAMN05826950) | human gut metagenome | biome: ENVO:2100002; feature: ENVO:00000062; material: ENVO:00002003... | reverse complement strand
AAAAGCAATGACACCGGTTGCATGGTGGATGCTGCATGAAGAGACAGTATATAAAGGTGGCGATACCGTTACTTTAAATGAAACCGATCTCACTCAAATTCCTAAAGTGATCGAATACTGCAAGAAAAACCCGCAGAAAAATTTGTATACCTTCAAAAATCAAGCATCTAATGACTTGCCGAATTAATGAGGTACAAGTAAAAAGGAGTAGCAAGTTGAGCCATCTTGCTGCTCCTTTTTGCATTTTTATATGACAGCAGAATTTATTATACGTCTTATACTCGCAGCAATTGCCTGTGGCGCTATTGGCATGGAAAGGCAAATACGCGGCAAAGGAGCAGGGTTACGCACACATGTATTAATTGGCATGGGAAGCGCCCTGTTTATGATTGTTTCGAAATATGGTTTTGCTGACGTACTGTCTTTAGATCACGTCGGACTGGACCCCAGCCGTATTGCTGCTCAGGTGGTGACGGGCGTCGGGTTTATCGGTGCAGGTAACATTCTCGTTCGTAACCAAAATATTGTAGGTCTGACGACGGCAGCGGATATCTGGGTGACCGCCGCCATAGGTATGGTTATTGGCAGTGGTATGTACGAACTGGGTATTTATGGTTCAGTGATGACCTTGCTGGTGCTGGAAGTCTTCCATCAATTAACCTTCCGCCTGATGAACAAAAATTACCATTTACAGCTGACATTAGTGAACGGTAATACGGTATCAATGCTCGACTGGTTTAAGCAGCAAAAAATAAAAACGGATTTAGTTTCGTTGCAGGAAAATGAAGATCATGAAGTGGTCGCCATTGATATCCAGCTTCATGCCACGACGTCGATAGAAGATCTGTTGCGATTATTAAAAGGTATGGCAGGGGTGAAAGGCGTTTCAATTAGCTAATCTGTATAGTTATTTATTCGCAGGAGTACCAGAGCGGTACTCCTGTTGGTTTTAATGATCGAGGACGATCAGTGGTGAATGGTTGGCAGGATCTTTAAGTACGGTAATATCCGCGCCGTAGAGCATTGTCAGCGCCTGCTGTGTCAATACATCCTGCGGTTTACCATTTGCGATAACCTTTCCTTTTTGCATTAATACAATACGGTCTGCATAACGTGCGGCAAGATTTAGATCGTGCAATACGCAGCAAACATTGAATTGCCGTTCGTGAACTAACTGGCGTAATAAACGGAACAAGTGCTGCTGATGGTGAATATCCAGCGCCGAAGTTGGTTCATCAAGAAATAACCATTTCGGTGAGGGAGTAGGTTCCCAGAGTTGCACCAGCAGGCGCGCTAATTGCACGCGCTGTTGTTCACCACCGGATAATTGCCGATAGTCGCGGTTTGCTAACGCCTGACAGTCACATAACGCCATTATTTGTGCTGTTTCATTATCCTGATTACCAGTACGATGCGGATGCCGACCCATCTGGATAACTTCTTGTACGCTGAATGGAAACGCCATGTGGCTATTTTGACGCATCACGGCCCGGTGTTTCGCCAGTTCAGTAATCGACCATTCATTTAATGGCTTATTAAACAACCGACATTCGCCGCTATCAGGTTGAAGATAGCCGGTTAACTGGCGAAGCAGCGTAGATTTTCCCGCACCATTAGGGCCGAGAATGGCAACAATTTCCCCACCGGGAAAAGTCAGCGAGACATTATCAGTCAGACGCCGCCCCTGAAGGCTATAAACCAGATTCTGGGCGCTGATCATGTGATCCTCCGGTTGCGCAGAATCAACCACATAAAATAAGGACCACCAAGCAGGCTGGTTAATAATCCCACGGGCATTTCTGCTGGCTGTACCAGCGTGCGGGCAAGCGTGTCTGCCATCAGCAATAAACAGGCTCCGGCGAGGGCGGAACAAGGGATTAGCCAGCGGTGATTTGCTCCGGTAGTCATGCGAATCAGATGCGGGATTACCAGGCCAATAAAGCCGATAATGCCGCTTACCGATACGGCAGCACCAACGAGCAGTGAGCTCACTAACAGTAATTGCTGGCGTTTACGCTTAACGTTCACGCCGAGGTAATGGGCTTCTTCATCACCGAGCTGCAGTAAATTCAGCGTTCCGGCGAGATAAGTTGTTGCGATAATGGCCGGTAGGATGAATGAACTGGCAACCAATAACGTCGGCCATTGCGCCTGTCCAAGATTGCCCATCATCCACAATGTGAGTTGTCGTAGCTGCTGCTCATCGCCGATATAGCTCAGGATGCCGATCGCTGCGCCGCACAGGGCATTGATGGCGATACCGGCGAGTAATAATTGCATCATGCTGCCATCGCGATGGCGCTGCGTGATGAGAAAAATGATGGTGCAGACCACTAAACTTCCGGCAATGGCAAACACCATTTGCTCATAGAGCACCAGCACCACTGGGAAGGAGAAGGGCAGCACAATAGCAACGCCAACCATTAATGCAGAACCGCTACTGACGCCGAGTAATCCAGGGTCAGCCATTGGGTTGCGAAAAAGCCCCTGCATAATTACCCCGGCGGTTGCCAACGCTGCACCTACCAGCACCGCCAGCAAAACCCGTGGTAGACGAATATTGAGCCAGATATCGCGGTATTCCTCATCAAAAAGGGCATCAAAACTGATCTTTAACGCTCCCTGACTGGCACCGAACAGCACTAGGGCAAGCAATAATAGTGATAGCCCCATAAAGACCCTGGCGGATGAAAATGAATCCTTGAGCACGCAAAACTCCGTTATGACGTTGCGGCGCGGAGAGTCTGCGCCGCATGGGATTACGCCGGTTTCAGGTCAGGTTCAATCAGACTGTAGATCTGCTTGTTGAGTGCTGGCGCGTTTGCCAGTTCATGAATGTGTGCAGCGACATCGGCACGGTGAACAAAACCATGACACTCCTGATGTTGTATCCGTTGTGCTTTGCCCGTTGCCGCACCATCAAGCAGACCGCCAGGGCGGAGAATGGCGTAATCAAGCTGGCTGGTTTGCAACCAGCTTTCCGCCAGCGTTTTTTCCCGTACCGCCTGACCAAACGCAGCCTTTGCCCGCTCCGATAAAAACGGCCAGCTATCGCCGCATCCCAAAGAGGTCACCAGAATCATGCGACTGATGCCGGCCTTTTCGGCCTCATCAATCACTGTTCTGTGCGCCAGATAATCCTGAGCTCCGCCCATTGTTGAGATGATAAGCGCATCCGGGCCAGCTGCGCGGCAAGCAGCCGCAACTACGCTGGCATCACAGGCGTCGCCTGTAAAAACCTGTACGCCTTGTTGCGCCAGTTTCGTGGCGGCATCGGCATGACGAATGACAGCAACGACCGGACGTTGTTCCGCCAGCGCCAGTTCAAGCGTTCTGGCACCCACACCTTTTCCGCCTGCGCCAAAGAGTAGCCACGGCGTCATCAGGCGTGCTCCTTTAACGATGCCGCCAGAGCATGGAAAGCGTTGACCTGTTCGCTCAGGAGCTGACGATGGTCATCCCTGCCGAGGAAGATTTTCAGCATGGCGCTGCCTTCCTTATTGAAAAAGAGAATAGAGGCGGTGTCCATGCCCATAAATTTACGTTCGATCAAGGCAATATGCGTGCAGTTTTCTGCTTTGATATGCCCGGACATGCCGTGCTTTCCGCGTAGGTTGAAATAGCCGTGGCGGTGGAAACCCGAAGGCAGTTCGCCGCTAAATTCGAGGATTACATCGGCAGTATGTACTAACGTGGTGACGTTGCCCCATTCGCAGACGGTATCCCAGACAGTATCGAATTTATCGCCTGACACTATGGTAGAGGAGGGCAGATTTTTCACTACTTCCAGCAGTGTGGTGTTGTATTGTTCGGCTACCACCTCCAGCGTACCGTCCGGCTCCGTTTTCAAAAATTCTTGTAACGAGACATGGCTCATAAATCACTCCTGTTATGGTTTTTCACGCACAATCGCTGGCGCATTAAGTACCTGAATTAGTTCATTAAGAGACTGCAAAATATTGCTTGCCCAGAAACGACCTTCATTAGTCAGCCGCAGGCAAGTTGAAGCATCGCGGCTTAAGCCTTTTTGGTGCCATTGAGCCAGTAACGGCGCGAGTTTTTCGGCATGTGGCGTAAGTTCATCCAGCGGTACACGCGCTGTTTCAACACCTGACTGCAAGGTATGACGCCATTGCGCATTACGTTCGGCGTTACGCATGATCATCATCAGCGGTTTTTTGCCTGCCGCGACGGATTCATGCCAGGTCTGCAGATTGCGTTCGTTCATCCAGGAGTAACCATTAATCGAACCGCCGGCTCCGGAACCAAAGGCCAGACAATCGGCACCTTGTTTAATCAGCAGGTTATAGAGATTGCGTTCGCGTGTTGTACGGCCCCAGTGGCTGTTACTAATACAGCGCCAACCGGCTTCGTCCATGAAGTCACACCCTTGCAGATAAAGATCGCGACGTTCTGCCGGAGAGGGCACGGTAGTACGCCCATTTTCCACGGCTTTGCCCAGCGGTGTATTGGGCAGGACATTGAGCGCATAGAGATCGACGCCGTCGAGACCGATATCGCGAGCAATAGCCAGATCTTCTCCCCAGGTTTGCGCATCCTGACCCGGCAGGCCAAACAGCAGGTCACAGACCACCGCTGCACGGTCGCGTTTGACCAGGCTTTCCATAAACGCAATGGCGGTTGGGCCATCCGAGGTGCGGGCCATTTTCTTGCGGATTTTGCTGTTAAACGACTGAATACCAATTGAGAAGCGGTTTGCTCCTGCATCAAGGCAAGCATCGATTCGCTCAGCGTCAAAATTCAGTACCCGGCCTTCGATAGTGATTTCACAATCAGGGGCCAGTGGCAGCTTTTCTCGTAATGTGGTGATAATTCTGGCCAAATCGTGTGCCGAAAGCGCGGAAGGCGTGCCGCCACCGAAATAGACCGCGTGGATGGGGGCAGACTGATGCAATACGCTGTCCGCTTCCATTTCTATTTCACGAATCAGGGCGTCGGTATAATGAGCACACGCATCCTCATTAAAACGGTTCTGATAAAAACCACAAAACGTGCAGTGTGTCGCACAAAAAGGAATGTGTAGATAAACCAGTCGCTTACGTGGTGATACCGTTTGATTGATCATCTCTTGCCAGGTCTGTGCCAGTTGCTCTTTGGCAACTGGAATGGCCCCACGAAACGGCATCATGGCGCGCCTGTCTTTAAATGGCTGATCACCGTCTAAAGCAAAATGTGGCGTGAGATCCAGGGTGTTATTTACGTTCATTCGTCTGATTTAAATCCATTTATTGCGGCCAAAGCTGCTGGTGTAAAGACTCAACGACATCAGCAATACGCGGACCCATTCCCAGAATCAGGTTTTGATCAACGGTGATAATGCGCTGGTTTTTCCATGCGGCAGTGTGGGTAATTCCGGCAATAGAACGTAGCCGGTTAATATCGCCATCGACCATTTGTGAGGTTACGACAATCACTTCTGGATTAGCCGCAATCAGTGATTCTGCACTGTAGCTTTTGTACTGCTGGTGGGTAGCGACGTTTTCTGCTCCGGCAAGCGAAAGAATGGCGTCCGCGACGCTGCCTTTACCGGCAACTTGTGGCGCACTTCCGCCTGCGGAGAGAATAAACATGGCTTTAACCGGGGCTTTTTTGGCCGCCACGTTTTGCTGTACTCGCTCCAGGCGTTGGCTGATTTGTGTCACCAGCGCGTCCCCTTGTTCAGGAACCTGTAACGTTTTTGCCAGTTGGCGAATGTTGGCGTACATCTGCTCAAGGGTGGCAGGCACACGCGGCAGGGTAACGACGTTGACTTTCTGCGCCCGCAGCTGGTCGAGCACAATTTGTGGCCCGGCATCCTGCCAGGTAATTACGCTATCCGGGCGAAGTGACAAAATGCCTTCGCTGCTGAGTTGTTTCCAGTAGCCAATATGCGGCAGTTTGGCGGTTTCTGGTGGGTAAGATGTCGTTTCATCGACACCAACCACGCGTTCGCCAGCGCCCATCGCGTAGATTAGCTCCGTCAGCGATCCTCCTGCGACCACGATACGTTCGGCAGCCGTTACGCTAAAAGCCCAGCTAAGAGCCAGTACTGCCGTAACCAATTTTTTTCGTTTTACCGCGGTCTTCGCGGCAGAGGCCATGGCTGAAATACATAACGTTAGTGGGGAAAAAAGAAACGGCCTGGTGATGATCCTTGGCATAATATGAGAACTCTTATCAAATTGAGAATGATCATGATTATCATTTGAGTTATATATGAAATACAACCGTCGATTCAATACGCAAGGCGTTACAAGCGTATTTATTTTTGATTTTTATCAAGATGCTTCGTCAGCTAACGTTCTTGTTACCGACTAAATTTCAGCGCGGGAAAAAGCTGAGAACCCAGAGATATCGCGGCTTGCAGAGCAAAGAGAAGAGAAAATTATCACTGTTAACGACAAAGTTTAGTGATGAGGTCATGGGGGAATAACCATAAAAACAAAGTGGTTTCCAGGGCGCAGGATAAGTTTCATAACCCCCTGTTTATTGTGTTAATGGCGGTTAAAAAAAAGCTTGATCATAAAAAATTGATCGATAATAATTCTCATTATCACGTTTGCATTTAACAAAATACGGCCATATGGATAACAAAGCCATATCATTTACAAGGGGTAACGCACAGCGCTCTTCACTCCTGATGGGGCATATCGTTTTGCCTGACAAAGAGGGCGTGCTTTTGCGATTTGCCGAGATACCAGGCAATTTCATGGGATATAAACGCCTGTAAACTCACCCGGCGAATATTATCGCTCTGAATTTTAAATAAATTTATTTTTCGCCAGCCACCCCGGTATTAACCCAGGCAGCCAGCATTTTTTATTTTCCTCATGGAGAATCGCTATGTCACGTCCGCAATTTACCTCGTTGCGTTTGAGTTTGTTGGCTTTGGCTGTTTCTGCCACCTTGCCAACGTTTGCTTTTGCTACTGAAACCATGACCGTTACGGCAACGGGGAATGCCCGTAGTTCCTTCGAAGCGCCTATGATGGTCAGCGTCATCGACACTTCCGCTCCTGAAAATCAAACGGCTACTTCAGCCACCGATCTGCTGCGTCATGTTCCTGGAATTACTCTTGATGGTACCGGACGAACCAACGGTCAGGATGTAAATATGCGTGGCTATGATCATCGCGGCGTGCTGGTTCTTGTCGATGGTGTTCGTCAGGGAACGGATACCGGACACCTGAATGGTACTTTTCTTGATCCGGCGCTGATCAAGCGTGTTGAGATTGTTCGCGGACCTTCAGCATTACTGTATGGCAGTGGTGCGCTGGGTGGAGTGATCTCCTACGATACGGTCGATGCAAAAGATTTATTGCAGGAAGGACAAAGCAGTGGTTTTCGTGTCTTTGGTACTGGCGGCACGGGGGACCATAGCCTGGGATTAGGCGCGAGCGCGTTTGGGCGAACTGAAAATTTGGATGGTATTGTGGCCTGGTCCAGTCGCGATCGGGGTGATTTACGCCAGAGCAATGGTGAAACCGCGCCGAATGACGAGTCCATTAATAACATGCTGGCGAAAGGGACCTGGCAAATTGATTCAGCCCAGTCTCTGAGCGGTTTAGTGCGTTACTACAACAACGACGCGCGTGAACCAAAAAATCCGCAGACCGTTGAAGCTTCTGATAGCAGCAACCCGATGGTTGATCGTTCAACAATTCAACGCGATGCGCAGCTTTCTTATAAACTCGCCCCGCAGGGCAACGACTGGTTAAATGCAGATGCAAAAATTTACTGGTCGGAAGTCCGTATTAATGCGCAAAACACGGGGAGTTCAGGCGAGTATCGTGAACAGATAACAAAAGGAGCAAGGCTGGAGAACCGTTCCACTCTATTTGCCGACAGTTTCGCTTCTCACTTACTGACATATGGCGGTGAGTATTATCGTCAGGAACAACATCCGGGCGGCGCGACGACGGGCTTCCCGCAAGCAAAAATCGATTTTAGCTCCGGCTGGCTACAGGATGAGATCACCTTACGCGATCTGCCGATTACCCTGCTTGGCGGAACCCGCTATGACAGTTATCGCGGTAGCAGCGACGGCTACAAAGATGTTGATGCCGACAAATGGTCATCTCGCGCGGGGATGACTATCAACCCGGCCAACTGGCTGATGTTATTTGGCTCATATGCCCAGGCATTCCGCGCCCCGACGATGGGCGAAATGTATAACGATTCTAAGCACTTCTCGATTGGTCGCTTCTATACCAACTATTGGGTGCCAAACCCGAACTTACGTCCGGAAACTAACGAAACTCAGGAGTACGGTTTTGGGCTGCGTTTTGATGACCTGATGTTGTCCAATGATACTCTGGAATTTAAAGCCAGCTACTTTGATACCAAAGCGAAGGATTACATCTCCACGACCGTCGATTTCGCGGCGGCGACAACTATGTCGTATAACGTCCCGAACGCCAAAATCTGGGGTTGGGATGTGATGACGAAATATACCACTGATCTGTTTAGCCTTGATGTGGCCTATAACCGTACCCGCGGCAAAGACACCGATACCGGCGAATATATCTCCAGTATTAACCCGGATACCGTTACCAGCACCCTGAATATTCCGATCGCTCACAGTGGCTTCTCTGTTGGGTGGGTTGGTACGTTTGCCGATCGCTCAACACATATCAGCAGCAGTTACAGCAAACAACCAGGCTATGGCGTGAATGATTTCTACGTCAGTTATCAAGGGCAGCAGGCGCTCAAAGGTATGACCACTACTTTGGTGTTGGGTAACGCTTTCGACAAAGAGTACTGGTCGCCACAAGGCATCCCACAGGATGGTCGTAATGGAAAAATTTTCGTGAGTTATCAATGGTAATCATCTGCCCCGATATTTCGGGGCATTTATCTGGAAGGAAGAGAGACAATGAACCACTACACACGCTGGCTTGAGTTAAAAGAACAAAATCCCGGAAAGTACGCGCGTGACATCGCAGGTTTAATGAATATTAGCGAAGCAGAACTGGCATTTGCGCGCGTCACGCACGATGCGTGGCGGATGTGCGGCGATATCCGTGACATTCTGGCGGCGCTCGAAAGTGTTGGCGAGACCAAATGTATTTGCCGTAATGAATATGCAGTCCATGAGCAAGTTGGTGCGTTCACAAACCAGCATTTGAACGGACATGCCGGATTGATCCTCAATCCACGCGCGCTGGATTTGCGTCTGTTTCTCAATCAATGGGCCAGTGTTTTTCACATTAAAGAAAATACGACTCGTGGCGAACGCCAGAGTATTCAGTTCTTTGATCATCAGGGCGATGCATTACTAAAAGTTTATGCCACCGACAATACCGATATGGCGGCATGGAGTGAGCTTCTGGCACGGTTTATCACCGATGAGAATACGCCGCTTGAGTTAAAAGCCGTTGATGCGCCAGTCGTTCAAATGCGAGCCGATGCCAGTGTGGTCGAGCAAGAGTGGCGGGCGATGACCGACGTTCATCAGTTTTTTACGTTGCTCAAGCGCCACAACCTGACGCGCCAACAGGCGTTCAATCTGGTGGCAGACGATTTGGCCTGCAAAGTATCCAACAGTGCGTTGGCGCAAATTCTTGAATCTGCACAGCAGGATGGTAATGAAATCATGGTGTTTGTTGGCAACCGTGGCTGCGTACAGATTTTCACTGGCGTGGTAGAAAAAGTGGTGCCAATGAAAGGTTGGCTGAATATTTTTAACCCGACGTTTACTCTTCATCTATTAGAAGAGAGCATTGCTGAAACCTGGGTAACCCGTAAGCCTGCTAGTGACGGTTATGTGACCAGTCTGGAATTGTTTGCCCATGATGGTACGCAGATAGCGCAACTTTATGGTCAACGTACAGAAGGCGAACAGGAGCAAGCGCAATGGCGTAAGCAAATTGCTTCGCTGATACCGGAAGTCGTTACTGCATAACGTATAATTAACGGGAGGTCTGGCTATTTATTGCTGGGCCTCTTTATATTAATCAATCGATCACACCAGATAATCAATATGCTGATGGCGTACCAACTCATTGATCCGCTTAAGATTGAGGATCATCATGATATTGTGTTTATGGCAGTAGAACGTTTTTAGCGATATTTTCAGTTTCTCCAGAATATCTTCCGTTGTCATTTGATTCGCAATGCAGCTCAGAACCTGATGCTGCTTGCGCGAAAGGGACACATCCGCTTCAGGCACAGAGCAGTAACTGCCATTGATGAGTGCGACAAAGTCGATGATGGTGATAGTTCGCGGAACAAAGGTCACCGGTACTTTCCCCAGGCAGCGTTTAATATTAAAGGGGGAGAAAATAATCACATGGACAGGTTTTAATCGTTCAATTTGAGTGAGCAAATTAGAATGAAATACATTATTCATTAATGTATCAATAATGACGAAGGCATGCTGATGCAACATTACGTCGATCTCTTCTTCGTTCTGTATATGAACGACATTACCTTTACTCAGAATGTTTTTCATCGCAGTGAAGAACATCGTATCCCTGGTAATTATAAGAAACATAACCGACTCCTGGTGCGGACATTAACTTTATAATCAGTTTTCCAAAGGTAATTAACAGGACAGGGCTTATAATAATAGTTAGCTGGCTGTGTATTAATTTGATGTAATGCATGATGCA
>ENA-OXVH01000502-OXVH01000502.1-human-gut-metagenome-genome-assembly--contig:-NODE-502-length-10715-cov-51.6328_pt1 | contig 10715 bp, 9 predicted proteins | sample MGYA00249247_ERZ652690 | MGnify/ENA primary metagenome ERZ652690 (study PRJEB26925, sample SAMN05826950) | human gut metagenome | biome: ENVO:2100002; feature: ENVO:00000062; material: ENVO:00002003... | reverse complement strand
CACAAACTGCGACTCATCGAACTGAATCCCCGCCTCTTTAAACACGTCATACACCGGTTTAATGGCCTTCGACGCCATCATGGTGGCGGTGCCAACTTCATAAACCTGCAAAATAGCCGGCGCGTTGCCGGTACGAAATGCGGCAATCCCCGCGCTTAAATTCTGTTCGTAGTTGCCTTTATAGGTCGGTACAATTTTGTAATCCGGGTTTTCGGCGTTAAAACGTTGGGCCAGAGAATCCACCTCTTTACCCAGTTCCCCTTCCATAGAATGCCAGAACGGAATGGTCGTCACTGCCTGTGCATTCCCCATTAACGCCAGTCCGAGCGCCAGTGCTGAAGCTGTATAATGTAACGGTTTCATCGTTTATCTCTCTTGTTGTACCGAATGCGCGAATTCACGCGTTTTATGCTCGCGGGGTAACATGACATGCTCGAATTACAGAAAAATAACTTTTTTGTTACATTTGTAAGATAGTAAGGTGTCAGAAAGATGACAAGGCGGTGACGGCGTGGGTGAGGGAAAATGGGAGATGGGGCACGGATAATGCTACGTTGGGAAAAATTAATGCGCCAGAGACTATCTGGCGCAGCACTTATCGAACAATACTCTGCTTCAGCCGTTCGTTGGCGGTCTTAATCCATTCCCGGTGGTGTTTTCTATAATGTGGTCTTGAGCGTTTAGCCGTATCAACCACAGCAACATATTGCTCGTTGGCTTCACGTAGTCGACTCATTTTCGCCAGCAACTCCGCATAGTAAATACGCGCCTGCGGGCCGGGGTAATAAGAAACAAGCACCTCAAACTCGCTTTCCGCATCAGCGTATTTTTCTTGTGCGGCTAACGCTCTGGCAAATAACAAATGCCCGTCTGCCGACTGAAAATCGGGGTTATAGCGCATCACATCTTCCAGCGTCTGCTGACAGGCGGCGAACTCCTGAATAGCAAATTGCGCCTGCGCCAGGCTTAACATCATTACCGCTTCATGGGCGAAAATTCCGCTTAACGCCTGCTGATAATGGGGAACGGCTTCGTGATAACGCCCAAGGCGCGCCAGTTCGTTAGCTAACGCATAATGGTTTTGATTGGTCTCGGCAATCGCCAGCTCTTCGGTTAATTTGTGCAGGTGGCGTTCCGGGCTGATTTTGTCCTGCAGGCGCATCAGCAAAGTACGCCCGTGACGGTCAGCGCCCGTTTCAGGCAGCATAACCATGACGAAATACGCCACGCAGCCAATCACCGGAAAACAGAAGATGATAAAAAACCAATATCGCTCTTGTCCGGTACGGTAAGCGTGAATACAGCAAAGCATTTCAAGCATGGCGACAACGGCATAATGCATGGGAGGGAACCTTTCCGTGGCAAATAAGTGGTCTGGTTTTAATCCTCCCGGTCAGTTGAAACAAGTCTGTATACGGACGAAGAACCCGGCAGAACTTAGCTGCCGGGTTATTGATAATTTACCCGCCTAAATACGCACTTCTCACCGCTTCGTTCGCCAGTAGTGCATCACCAGTATCGGAGAGCACCACATGACCGTTTTCCAGCACGTAGCCCCGATCAGCGAGCTTCAGCGCCTGGTTGGCGTTCTGCTCGACGAGGAAGATAGTCATCCCCTGCTCGCGCAACTGCTCGATGGTGTCGAAAATTTGCTGGATGATAATCGGCGCAAGACCGAGCGATGGCTCATCAAGCAACAATAAACGCGGGTTGCTCATCAGCGCGCGCCCAATCGCCAGCATCTGCTGCTCACCGCCGGACATGGTGCCCGCCCGCTGAACACGGCGTTCATGGAGACGCGGAAACAGTTCATACACCCACTTTATGCGTTCCTGGAACTGGTCGCGTTCGGCAAAAAAGCCGCCCATCGCCAGGTTCTCTTCCACCGTCATCCGCGAGAAGACGCGACGTCCTTCCGGGACAATCGCCACCGCTTCGCGCATGATTTTCGCCGTCTGCCAGTCGGTAATGTCTTTATCATCAAACACAATTCGCCCGCTGGTGGCGCGCGGGTCGCCGCATAATGTGCCGAGCAAGGTGGTTTTCCCCGCGCCGTTCGCGCCAATCAGCGTGACAATCTCGCCCTGATTGATATGCAGGCTCACCTCATGCAGCGCCTGGATTTTGCCGTAGTGGGCGCTGACTTTGTCAAAGGACAACATGACTTTTTCCATCTTATGCCTCACCTAAATAGGCACGGATCACGTCCGGGTTATTACGGATCTGCTCCGGCGTACCGTTTGCCAGCGGCGTCCCCTGATTGACCACGTAAATTCTGTCTGAAATCCCCATCACCAGCTTCATATCGTGTTCAATCAACAAGATAGTGGTGTTGTGATGGTTACGCAGTTCGGCAATCAGCTCATCCAGCTCTTTCGTCTCTTTCGGATTAAGACCCGCCGCCGGTTCGTCGAGCATTAAAATCTCCGGCTGCGTCACCATGCAGCGGGCGATCTCCAGACGGCGTTGGTCGCCGTAGGCCAAGTTACTCGCCTGACGGTTGGCGTGTTCCAGCAAACCAATACGCTCAAGCCAGGTGGCGGCGCGGTCGAGTGCTTCACTCTGGGCGCGACGGAAAGAGGGCGTTTTCAAAAGGCCAGAGAACAGCCCGGTTTTCAGTTGCTGATGCTGCGCCACCAGCAGGTTTTCAATCACCGTCATTTCACGGAACAGACGCACATGCTGGAAGGTGCGCACCACGCCCATGCGGGCAATTTGCTGGCCCGGCAAACCTTCCAGGTGCTGATCGCGCAGTAAAATGGTGCCGCCGGTAGGTTTGTAGAATCCGGTCAGGCAGTTAAAAACCGTGGTTTTTCCGGCACCGTTAGGGCCGATTAACGAGACGATCTCCTGCGGGTACAGTTCAAGATTGACGTTGTTCACCGCCAGCAGGCCGCCGAAACGCATCATCAGGCCGTTAACAGATAATAATGGCTGACTCATGCCTGCTCTCCTTTCGCTGCGCCGTTTTTCAGCTTGAGTTGCGGGCGCGTCATGGGCAGCAAGCCCTGCGGACGCCAGATCATCATCAGCACCATCAAACCACCGAGCATTAACATGCTGTATTCGTTAAAGTCGCGCATCAATTCGCGCGACACCACCAGCAGAACTGCCGCCAGAATTACCGCAAATTGCGAGCCCATACCGCCGAGCACCACTATCGCCAGTACAAAGGCTGATTCGGCAAAGGTGAAGGATTCCGGGCTGACAAAGCCCTGGCGCGCAGCAAACAGCGTTCCGGCAAAACCGGCAAACGCGGCGCTGATGGTAAAGGCGGTCAGCTTGATACGACGCGGGCTTAAGCCCAGCGAACGGCAGGCGATCTCGTCTTCACGCAACGCTTCCCACGCGCGTCCCAGCGGCATCCGCAGCAGGCGGTTAATGACAAACAGGCTTAACACCACCAGCAGCAACGCCACCAGGTAGAGGAAAATGACGCGATCGGAGGGATCGTATTTCAGGCCAAAGAAATTACTGAACGTGTCCCAGCCGCCTTCACGGGCGGTACGGCTGAACTCGAGTCCGAAGAGCGTCGGTTTCGGGATCTGACTTATTCCGTTCGGGCCGCCGGTAATTTCGGTGTTATTGAGCAGCAATATGCGCACAATTTCGCCGAAACCGAGGGTAACTATCGCCAGATAGTCACCGCGCAGACGCAACACCGGGAAGCCGAGCAGGAAGCCCGCCGCCGCCGCCATTAACCCGGCAATGGGCAGACAGGTCCAGAAGCCCAGACCGTAATAGTGATTGAGCAGCGCAAAGGTGTAAGCGCCGATGGCGTAAAATCCGCCGTAGCCGAGCACCAGCAGACCAGAAAGCCCTACCACCACGTTCAGCCCGAGACCAAGAATAATGTAGATCATGGTCAGGGTGGCGATATCCACCGTCCCGCGTGAGACCATAAACGGCCACGCCACCGCAAGCACCAGCAGCGCCACGAGGAACAGTTTCTGCTTCACCGTGGACCCATCAATCGCGGGCAGAATAAACTTCGGCCCGGAAACGCTTTTTAGCCCTTTCTGGAAAGCAGGTCGCAAAAGCTGGAAGAAAAAGACTACCGCCGTGCCGATAAACACCCATTGCCAACGGACATCCGAAGCGCTGTCGACCACCAGTTTGGTGCCATCCAGCTCCAGTTGCACGCCCATAAAGACGCCAGCGAGGACAAAGAACATCGCGGCAGAGAGCAGTGCCATTGCAATATGCATCGGTTTCATACTTTCTCTACCTCCGGGCGACCCAGAATACCGGTCGGCATCACCAGCAGCACCAGAATCAGCAGGGCGAATGAGACCACATCTTTATATTCCGTACTCAGATAGGCAGAAGAGAGCGCCTCCGCAATCCCCAGGATCAGGCCGCCAATCATCGCCCCCGGAATGCTGCCAATCCCACCGAGCACCGCAGCGGTAAAGGCTTTCATCCCGGCCATAAAGCCGATGTAGGGGTTAATGACGCCGTAGAACTGACCGAGCAGCACACCTGCCACCGCCGCCATCGCTGCGCCAATCACAAAGGTCAGCGCAATCACCCGGTCGGTGTTAATGCCAAGCAGACTCGCCATTTTCAGATCTTCCGCGCAGGCACGACAGGCGCGCCCCATGCGGGAATAGCGAATGAAAATCGTCAGCGCCAGCATGGCGAGGAAGGTGACAATCCAGATCACCGCCTGCATGGTGGTAATAGAGGCAGAGAAGTTTTCGCTATGGCCCACCACCCACTGCCCGTTAAACAGGCTCGGCAGCGCCACGTCGCGTGAACCTTCGGTCAGGCTGACGTAGTTTTGCAGGAAGATGGACATGCCGATTGCGGAAATAAGCGCAATCAGGCGTTTTGAGTTGCGCACCGGGCGATAAGCCACCCGTTCGATACTCCAGCCGTAGGCGCTGGCAATGACGATTGCGCCGACGAATCCCGCCGCCACCAGCAACCAGCCGGTATCAATGCCCAGCATCATCAGTGCAGCGATGATCATAAAGGAGACGTAGCTGCCGATCATATAAACCTCGCCGTGGGCGAAGTTGATCATGCCGATAATGCCGTAAACCATGGTGTAGCCGATGGCTATCAGCGCGTAGGTACTGCCCAGCGTGACGCCGTTAAACATCTGCTGCAAGAAATACAAAAACTGCTCAGACATAAGGTAACCTTTCTAAACCCGCCCGTTTTTCACGGGCGGTGGGATGATCACTTGGCTGCCGTGGATGAACCGTCGGCGTGCCACTGGAAGACACCAAAATCAAATCCCTTAAGATCGCCTTTTTCATCCCAGTTCAGCGGCCCAATCACGGTATTTGCACCGTTAGCTTTTAAATCTTTCACCAGCGCCAGCGGCTCATCGCTGCCGGTACGCTCAAGGGCAGTTGCCAGAGATTGCACCGCCGCGTAGGTGATCCAGACATATGGCCCGGACGGATCTTTCTTGTCTGCTTTCAGCGCATCAACGATGCCTTTGTTTGCCGGATCCTGGTCATAGCGTTTTGGCATAGTGACCAACATGCCTTCGGCAGCATCGCCAGCAATGTTCGACAGCGACGCATTACCCACACCTTCCGGCCCCATAAACTGGGTTTTCAGGCCAACGGAACGGGCCTGGCGCAGCATCTGCCCCATTTCCGGGTAGTAACCGCCGTAGTAAACGAAGTCGATGTTTTCTTTTTTCAGGCGGGCGATCAGCGCGGAGAAATCTTTCTCGCCAGCGGTGATGCCGTCGAAGAAGACGACGTTGGCGTTAGCCGCTTTCAGCCCGTCCTGCACCGAACGAGCCAGCCCTTCGCCATACTGTTGTTTGTCGTGAATGATGGCGATGCGCTGGGGCTTCACCGTCTCAAGAATGTATTTTGCCGCCGTTGGCCCCTGGGAAGAGTCCAGCCCGGCAGTACGCATGATGTATTGATAACCGCGTTGGGTCAGCTCCGGGTTGGTCGCACCCGGCGAGATCATCAGAATACCTTCGTCTTCGTAGATATCTGATGCAGGTTGGGTAGAGGAGGAACACAAGTGCCCAATAACGTATTTAATGCCGTCGTTAACGATTTTGTTGGCGACCGCAACGGCTTGTTTCGGGTCGCAGGCGTCGTCATATTCCACGCCAACCAGCTTATCGCCTTTAATTCCCCCTTTGGCATTAATGTCTTTAATCGCCTGACGCGCGCCGTTAAATTCCATATCGCCCCACTGGGCAATCGGGCCAGACATCGCGCCGACAACGGCGACTTTAATATCGTCAGCCATAGCGGTGTGTGAAATTGCCAGTGCAATCATCCCTGCGATGATAGTTTTCGCATTCCGTTTCATAGTCAAAAATCCCCATTCGTGATGTTGTGTTGCTTTGTTCTTATGTGTTAACAAATCAGACTGTTCTTTTTTTATACTGCACTGTTTTTGCCTGTCTGATTAAGGGTTTAGCGCAGTATTTTGTGATAATAGCGATTAAAATCCCTATTTTTCAGTCGATTAAGAACAGATAATATTCTGAATTTGTTGATAGATAAACAGAAAAAAGCGCCGTTGTCAGCATAAAATAACGGTACAAAGGGCGGAATAATTCACTACCATTCAGGGGATTATGCTGGGTATTTTTCATTCTCTAATGTTTTAACTTTGTAATTATTGCTGAAAAAAAATTAATCACCTGCCAAAAGAAATAAAAAAGAGAAAGCCTCCGATTAAATTATTTCGCTACACTGGTTCCACTTTTGTGATTTACACGGGTTCCCCATGAAGCTGACCATCATTCGATTAGAAAACTTTAGCGGCCAGGACCGGATTGACCTGCAAAAGATCTGGCCGGAGTATTCCCCTTCCTCTTTACAGGTTGACGATAACCACCGCATCTACGCCGCGCGTTTTAACGAGCGCCTGCTCGCGGCCGTGCGGGTAACCATAAGCGGCACCGAGGGGGCACTGGATTCCCTGCGCGTGCGGGAAGTCACCCGCCGTCGCGGTGTGGGGCAATATCTGCTGGAAGAGGTTTTGCGTAATAATCCTGGCGTTTCATGCTGGTGGATGGCGGATGCTGGCGTGGAAGATCGCGGCGTGATGACGGCGTTTATGCAGGCACTGGAGTTTACGGCACAACAGGGCGGCTGGGAGAAGCGTTAATCGTCTGGTGTAAAAAGTAGCTCTATAGATTTGGTTGGGAAAAATAACGCATTTTCGTTTTCTCCGACCAATGGGATAAAGCCCAGCGACTGATAAAACGTATGGGCTTTTTCATTCAGCGCCTCGACAAAAAGACCATGAATACCTACCGCTAAAGAGGCTGACCAGACAACTTTCATGGCATGAGCAACAACTAGCGTTCAATCACTAGTTATCCCGGAAAACACCTCGAGTTGTTTTGCTGCGCATTGTAATTTTTCGCCAGGTGAAGGCGATTTACTCAGTGCATCCATCACTCGCGCCCATGACGCCTCACTAAGTATTATGCGCTGATGTTGTTCAATAATTTCTAACGCCTGCAGGTGAGCACTACTCAACATAAACTGGCTTAAGGACTGTTGGGATATCTCTGCCGCTGCTTCAAATAAACATTTATCATCATCAGTTAAAGACAGCGCAATATGCTGATTTTCAACAACAGACATAGTGATTTCCCTTCCACTCATCAAATGTACGAAATACTATCGAGTCTCCAGCATAACTCAATTGATCAATCTTTCTACAACCATTTCGACAAACACAAAAACACCCGATGGCAGTGCAGCGCATCGGGCATTTTCATTTACGAGATTGCTGGCAAACTAGCTCAATTATTAATACGGGTACGGTTTTACCCCTCACCCTAACCCTCTCCCCGAAGGGGCGAGGGGACTGTCCGAGCGCTTTTGAACTTTGTCATCAATCTGATTTATCTGACAATTACTTCGCATCAGTCGCCGTGCCGTTGGCGTGCCAGTCAAATACGCCAAACTCAAAGCCTTTCAGATCACCTTTCTCATCCCAGGTCAGCGGCCCCATCACCGTATCCACGGAGTTCGCTTTCAGGTATTTGGCTATTTCAGCCGGATCGTCAGACTGATTCAGGCCCGCCTGCAAAGATTGCAGCGCGGCGTAGGTGGTCCAGACGAACGCGCCGCTTGGGTCCTGTTTCTTCGCTTTGATCGCGTCAACAATTGGTTTGTTCGCCGGAACCTGATCGTAGTTCTTCGGCTTGGTCACCAGCAGTCCTTCCGCTGATTCACCCGCAATGTTAGACAGCGAGACGTTAGCCACGCCTTCCGGCCCCATAAACTGAGTTTTCAGCCCTGCCGCGCGTGCCTGACGCAGGATCTGCCCCATTTCCGGGTGATAACCGCCGTAGTAAACGAAGTCGATATTCTCTTTTTTCAGACGCGCCACCAGCGTAGAGAAATCTTTTTCCCCGGCGGTGATGCCATCAAAGAACACCACGTTAGCATTGCCTTTCTTCAGGCCGTCCTGCACCGCACGCGCCAGACCTTCGCCGTACTGCTGTTTGTCGTGGACGATAGCAATACGCTGCGGTTTCACTTTCTCAAGAATATATTTCGCCGCCGTCGGCCCTTGGTCGGAGTCCAGGCCGGTAGTGCGCAGGATCAGCTGATAGCCACGAGCGGTCAGCTCTGGCGCGGTTGCCGCTGGGGTGATCATTAAAATGCCTTCATCTTCATAGATGTCTGACGCTGGCTGCGTTGATGAAGAACAGAGGTGACCAATCACGTATTTAATGCCGTCGTTAACGACTTTGTTCGCCACCGCAACCGCCTGTTTCGGGTCACAGGCATCGTCATATTTCACGATTTGCAGTTTGTTGCCTTTGATACCACCTTTAGCATTGATATCCGCAACCGCCTGCTCTGCGCCAGTAAACTCCTGGTCACCGTACTGGGCCACCGGACCGGACATTGCGCCCACGACCGCGACTTTAATATCTTCTGCCAGAGCCATATTGCTGAATGCCAGCGCGATACATCCTGCCAGTAATGCTTTACCCTTCATGTTCATCCTGAGGTTCCCCATTCTTCTGGTTATTACGTGTGTTGTGATGTTGTTGTTCAGCACTTTATTTCGTTTTATGCATGACTACCCGTGCTTTAGCAGCATACTCTGCTAAAACATACCCGATTTTTATGATATTGGAATAGCTATTTTGACAGTTTATTAACAATCTGCGTGGGGATTGGCGTTTTGCCGGAGGGGGAAACTGATTATTGCAGAGGCCCAAAAAACAAAAACCCCGGACTCTCATCCAGGGTTCTCTGCTTAGTAGTAGAAATTACGCTTCAATGGCAGCGCGAAGTTTTTTCATCGCGTTCTTTTCCAGCTGGCGCACACGCTCGGCGGAAACACCGTAACGGTCAGCCAGTTCCTGCAACGTGGACTTGTTGTCTTCGTCCAGCCAGCGCGCGCGGATGATATCCTGGCTACGCTCGTCCAGACCTTGCATCGCGTCGGTCAGACGGTTTGCCGCCTGCTCTTCCCAGTTATCATCTTCAATGCCGTCAGCAAAGTTAGATGATTTATCCTGCAGATAGAGCACCGGAGCCATCGGCTGGCTGTCGGAATCGTCGTCGGAAGACAGGTCAAAGGTCATGTCCTGTGCCGCCATACGCGACTCCATCTCACGTACGTCTTTGCTGGTTACGCCCAGTTCACGGGCCACCATTTCAACTTCATCCTGGTTAAACCAGCCCAGACGCTGCTTGGTTTTACGCAGGTTGAAGAACAGTTTGCGCTGCGCTTTGGTGGTCGCAACTTTGACGATACGCCAGTTACGCAGAACGTATTCGTGGATCTCTGCTTTGATCCAGTGGACGGCGAAGGAGACCAGGCGCACACCCACTTCCGGGTTAAAACGGCGCACTGCTTTCATCAGGCCGATGTTACCTTCCTGAATCAAATCCGCCTGTGGCAGGCCATAGCCCGCATAATTACGAGCAATATGAACAACAAACCGCAGGTGAGACAGGATCAGCGTTTTAGCTGCTTCCAGATCGCCATGGTAATGCAGCTTTTCAGCCAGCGCCCGCTCCTCGTCAGCCGACAACATCGGCCACGCGTTAGCTGCCCGGATGTAGGAATCCAGGTTGCCAACTGGGGCTAAAGCTAAACTTTGCATTTTGTCAGTCATTCAAATCCTCTCAATCGATATCTTCTGGCGCTTCAGTGGTAGCAACAACTGTGCCAGAGCTTAAGAGCAACGAGGTTATCATTCACTGTTTTATCAGACCGTGATTTTATCCACAAGTTCAATGCAAGCTTGTGAATAAATTACGCACAAAATGTGACATAGAGATGAAATACCGGGAAGAGACAACGGGGTCTCTTTCCCTGCTACGGAACCCATTGCAGGGAAAGAGTATAACACGCTTTTATTATTCCGGCGTAAAGTGGCGTAAATGTTGTACCGTGGCAAGCCACGCTGCCACCCAGCCAATCATCGAGCATACCAGCAGCAATAGCAGGCATTCATCGAACGATAAGCCATTGATATCGAACTTCGTTCCGAAAACCTGTGCCACTTCCGCAACCGCCGATGACAATCGCAGTACCAGAATTTCTGACAAAATTAGTGACAACAATGCGCCAGAAAACCCCAGCAATGCGCCACCGTACAGGAACGGGCGCAGGATGAAACCATCCGTCGCACCAATCAATTTCTGCACGTTAATGGAGTCACGGCGAGCAAAGATACTCAGACGGACACTGTTACCGATGACGAGGAACACTGCCGCCACCATCAACACGCCGAT
>ENA-OXVH01000482-OXVH01000482.1-human-gut-metagenome-genome-assembly--contig:-NODE-482-length-11126-cov-46.0429_pt1 | contig 11126 bp, 6 predicted proteins | sample MGYA00249247_ERZ652690 | MGnify/ENA primary metagenome ERZ652690 (study PRJEB26925, sample SAMN05826950) | human gut metagenome | biome: ENVO:2100002; feature: ENVO:00000062; material: ENVO:00002003... | reverse complement strand
TACCTGTTTAGCGTAGCGCGAATAATCGGCCCAATTTTTTCAAACGCCCCTGGAGAGATAATATCCACATGCGCACAATCCTGACGATAGATATCCAGCTCCGCAATCCACGGCGACCAGGCGCGTTCGGGACTCATACCTTCCTGAAGCGTGCGTTCAGCAACAAACAACGTCGCTTTACCGTCAAACGGTACGCTATGAGCAGTCGTCAGCAGGCGCACAGCATCAGCGTAGTTGCCTTCAATGGTGGTAAACAACTCCGTTGAAGTACTTCCCTGCTGTGCCGCCAGGAAGGCCTCGCGCTCGCGGTTAATCTCCGCCAGCACTTCCGGGTCCAGACCATTAGCTTCTTTTTCCTGCCAGTTTTGCGTTTCTGGCGGCCAGGTATCCAGCAAGCCAAGAAATGCCACCTGTTCGCCACGGGCACGCAGTCGCGCCGCAATGCCCTGCGCCAGCGTACCGCCAAGTGAATAACCCAGCAGGTAATATGGGCCGTGCGGTTGTTGTTCAAGTAACGTTGCCAGATGCGCTTCGCAGACTTCATCCAGGTTTGCCGCCGTCTGCATGGGGCCACTGGGGCGCGGCGACTGAATGCCGATAATCGACCATTGTGGATCGAGATAACGCGAAAGCACGCTAAACTGCCAGGCAAAACCGGATGCTGGATGGAAACAAAACAGCGTCGGGCCATTACCTTCACGCAACGGCAGAATGGTTTCGAATCCCATGAGCCGGGAGCTGTCTTCTTCACCATCAATAATCGTTGCCAGTTTGGCGACGGTTGACGCAACCATCACCTGCCCCGGCGTCACCTGACGGGCAAACTGTGGGCTTAACTGCGCTGCCAGTTTCATTGCCAGTAGCGAATGACCACCAAGCGCAAAGAAATCAGCATCGGCATCCTGCACGTCACAACCCAGCAACGACGAGAATGCCGCGGCGATAATCGTTTCACTGCCCGCTTTCGGCGCACGCCCCGGCGCTTGTGCCTTCAGTTCAGGCAACGGTAAGGCTTTGCGATCCAGCTTGCCGTTGGCGCTAAGCGGCAACTGCGGAAGTTGCAGCAGAACCACGGGCACCATATGCGGTGGCAATGTTTCGCGCAACTGCGCCTGCAATGCAGTGGTATCCAGCGGCAGGCCTGATTGCGACACCAGATACCCAACCAACTGACGCGCATCGCCTCCCGTTGCGGCAGCCTGGTTAATAACGCAGGCGTGGGTCACGGCCTGTTCAACGTCCGGCAGCGCCTGCATCACGCGGTCGATTTCGCCCAGTTCGATACGCTGCCCGCGAATTTTTAGCTGATCGTCACTGCGCCCGAGGTACTCCACCGCGCCGTTATCCAGCCAGCGGGCAACGTCTCCGGTACGGTACATCCGTTCACCTGGGGCAAAAGGATCGGCAATAAAGCGGCTGGCGGTCAGATCGGGGCGTCCGAGATAGCCCTGCGCCAGTTGTATGCCAGTGAGATAGAGATCACCCGCCACACCTGGCGGCACCGGATGCATCATCGCATCAAGAATACGCAGGCCCGTATTCCACACCGGATAACCAATCGGCACACTACTGCCGCGCACCTCTGCCAGTTCCTCGCCAAAAGCCGGATACCAGCTGACATCTACCGCCGCTTCCGTCGGGCCATATAGATTATGCAACGGCACGCTGGTTAACTGTTGCCATTCGCGGCATAAATCAGCGGGTAAGGCCTCACCACTACAGAAAACCTGTTTCAACGTCGCGCAATTCTGGCGAGCGGTTTGCGGCGTCAGCGATGCAACAAATGCCGCCAGCATCGACGGCACAAAGTGCGTAGTCGTTACGCCATATTCGGCAAAGAATTGCTGCATAGCGAGCGGGTCGCGGTGCGCTTCCGGTTCAGCCATCACCAGTTTAGCCCCGGCAATAAACGGCCAGAAAAACTCCCACACCGAGACATCAAAACTGCACGGCGTTTTTTGGGCAACGACATCTTCGCCTGTAAGCGGGTAGTGGTTTTGCATCCAAAGCAGGCGGTTAACGATAGCCGTCTGCCCGACCATTACCCCTTTCGGCCTGCCGGTGGAGCCAGAGGTAAAGATGATATAAGCCGTGTGGTGCGGTTGTGAAAGTTTCAGCGGCGCACTGCCCTGCGGTGTAAGCGGGGCGTTATAGCAAAGGCTGGTTAAATCTGGAACATCGGCAAAGCGCGGCAGTTGATCGTCGGTGGTGATTAACAGCGACGGACGCGCATCTTCCAGCATCATTTTCAGGCGATCGTCCGGATAGCCGGTATCCAGCGGTAACCAGGCCGCACCAGCCTCAACAATTGCATGTAGCGCCAGAGTCAAAAAGACCGAGCGCGGTAGCGCCACCGCCACGCTGTCGCCTGGTTTAACGCCGCGCTCACGCAGCAGATTCGCCAGCGCCACCACCTGCTCGCGCATTTCCCGATAGCTAAACTGGTAACTCGCATCAACCAGCGCCGGAGCATGCGGTGTTTTTGCCGCCTGTTCCGCCACCAGCGCGCTCAGCGTGGTTTCTGGAATCTCAACCTGAGTGGCGTTGATCTGCGCCAGCTGCACATATTCACCTGGCAGCATAATATCGACATCGCCGCACAACAGCGCCGGATCCGCGGCGAACTGGGCAATCAGCATTTTCAGGCGTTCAGCGTGTTGAATTAACGTTGGCTCAGCGTAACGCTGTTTATTGGCGAGGATCTCAATACTCAAATCACCGTGTTCATCCGGGAACAGGGCCAGTTCAAGGTCATTAACCGGACCGGTTGCCAGGGTATGGGTTTGCGTCTGAACACCTGGAATATCCAGTTGGTAATCAAATACCTTGATATTGAGTACCGGACCGAACAGCGGTTCCTCTCCTGCCGCTCGCCCGCTGTCACGGACAATTTGTTCGGCATCGTAACGTTGATGACGACGCATTTTTTTCAGTTGAGCCGCCAGTCGGGTTGCCAGTTCCGGCAGCGTTTCTTGCACCGCAATATGAATACCCAACGGCAAAACGTTGAGCACGGGTCCGGTAGCCGTCAGCGCCGCCGAGCCCAGTCGACGCATAAAGATAAATCCGGCAGCGTAGTCCATGCGATTGCACAATCGCCCCAGCCACAAAGCAGTCAGCGCAAGGGCTAAATCGGTACGCTGCACACCTGAAAGTTGCGTAGCCAGCTGGCGGAATTCCCCGTCGGTAAATTCCAGTTTCAGGCGCAAAATATCTGCCGAAGCGCTGCGCCCCGGTAAAGGTGCCGGAGAAAGTGACGCGGGCGGCGGCAATTGACGACGCTGTTCCGCCCAGAATGCCGCATCACGCTGCCAGGCTTCGCTTTCGCGGTATTGCTGGTACTCTTCCACTACATCAGCGAAAGGCGTAAACGGCGAAGCAGGCGTTGGTTCGCCACGCAGCCATGCGCAGTAAATATTGGCGATCTGGCGGGTAATGGCCGGGAAACTGAAGCCATCGACCAGCAAATGGTGATAACGCTGATACCAGTACCAGCGGTTATCTGCCACCTGAATGAGCTGATGAAAGACCAGTGGTTTACCGCTATCGACGCGCAGATCTTGTTGCAAATCCGCCTGCATTAATGCCCGCGCAGTACCGTGCGGATCAATGTTGGTTCGCAGGTCGATAATTTCTGGCAGTTCGAACGTCAGCGCATCATCGACCCACTGCCAGACTTCGCCGTTATCTTCCGTAAAACGCATCCGCAGCGTATCTGCTTGCGCTAATCCGGCAACCACCGCGCGGGCCAGTAATGGCGCATCAACCTCTCCGGTTAACTCAACGTAATGCGCCACGCTCCAGGCGGAGGGTAAATCCGACAGTTTTTCTGCCATCCAGATGCCGGGCTGTGCGGCGACCAAAGGTAAATGCTGGCTCATTGCGCCTCCTGCAACTGGGTGAAATTCGACGGTGTCAGAGTACGCCAGTGGGCTTCCAGCCACTGCTGGCAGGACGCCTGTGACTGCGGCTGACACACAACGTCCCAGCCTGCCGGTAAGGCGCATTGTTGCGGCCACAGACTGAATTGCCCCTGCGCATTGCGCAAAATGTAAAACGCTCCCTGCGGATCATCGAAGGGATTACTGAATGCCATATTCAACTCCTGTCATGGAAAAGTGGTTGCCAGAGGTCGATTAGCCCCTGCATCAAGCCACCGCGCCAACAAAGCGCATCATGTCCGCCGTCAACCTGACGCCAGAAAATGGATTCTTTTATGGGGTGTAATTGCGCATACAGCGCCTGATTGGCCCGCATAATCATCGGCTCGCGAATACCCGCTTCCAGCACAATGCGCAGACCTTCGGCGCTAACTTCACCAGCTTTAAGTTGCTCAAGTAAAACACCTTCTTGCTGCCCGCCCCGATGCGGCCACCAGTACGATCCTGACTGGCTTAATACACAGCCAAAGCGTTCAGGCCAGTGCAGTCCGGCATACAGCGCGGAAAGCCCACCAAAACTCTGCCCGGCGACCACGGTGCGATCGGCGCGATCGTTAAAAGGGGCAATAGCTTTCACCAGGGGTAATAACTCTTGCTGTACTGCCAGCCAGAAATCCGCATTACACGGCAGTTCGTGGGCGCGGTGCGTGGTGTCGATAGCGTCGATCAACACATACACGGCGGGAGGAAGTTGCCGACGATGGGTCAGCGAAGTTAGCGCAGGCCAGACGGGCATACTTTGCGCCCAAAATTCGCCATCGAGCAAAACTGCCAGCGGGCGTTCTTCTGCTGTTGCATCGCCGGTGGTAAAAATCCATACACGGCGTGAATTTTTCAACCGTTCACTTTTCCAGATAATTTCTTTGGCAGGCGTTTCTGGCGCTTGCGGACAATCCCAACCCGGTTGTAGGGGCGCTTGCGGCATTTCGAGTGCAGAAACAGCGTGCCCTCGCCCGCCTTTCCAGCTTTGTGGATTCAGCGGATCGGCTATCGCCTGGGGTAATAGTTTTCGCCAGCCTTCGCGTAATTCGAGGCGATCGGGGGATGGTGCAGAAAAAATGTCATCGCGTTCGGTGGGAATAAAACAGTAGCTGCCGCGCCAGTTGGCATTGAGTTGTGTCGTCCACTGCCAAACATCGGTTCCTGCAATTCGCTGCATCGACTGGGGCTGGCTGTTCTGATGGTGATCGGTCACACCAGTGATGTAGACCCATACGCGCTTTATCGTCGAGTATTCTTCAGAACCTTGGGGATCACGCCACCAGAAAGTGACCTCAAACATTTCGTCATTCAGACGCTGCCATTCCGGGCCATGTTTCGACTGCCACCAGCTCTCACTTCCTACTTTTAACGCCGTCACACCATAACCCCATGTTTACTGTGCAATTTTTCATTGATTGCAGAAATATATTGATAATATTATTGATAACTATTTGCATTTGCAATAGCGTAATGGCGCGCCGTGGGAAGCGCGGACATTAATTAACCAACTGCACTGCGTGTCTTTCAGGATCAAAGGTTTTCGCGGTAGCGGGATGCGTCGTGTTGATGACGACCATGCCCGACAGTTGCAATTCGTGGCAAAAATGCAGGAATAAAACAATGAACAAGAAGATTCATTCCCTGGCCTTGTTGGTCAATCTGGGGATTTATGGGGTAGCACAGGCACAAGAGCCAACCGATACTCCTGTTTCACATGACGATACCATTGTCGTTACCGCCGCCGAGCAGAACTTGCAGGCGCCTGGCGTTTCGACCATCACCGCAGATGAAATCCGCAAAAACCCGGTTGCCCGCGATGTGTCGGAGATCATCCGTACCATGCCAGGCGTTAACCTGACCGGTAACTCCACCAGTGGTCAGCGTGGGAATAACCGACAGATTGATATTCGCGGCATGGGTCCGGAAAACACGCTGATTTTGATTGACGGCAAGCCGGTAAGCAGCCGTAACTCGGTGCGTCAGGGCTGGCGTGGCGAGCGCGATACCCGTGGTGATACCTCCTGGGTGCCACCTGAAATGATTGAACGTATTGAAGTTCTGCGTGGTCCGGCGGCTGCGCGTTATGGCAACGGCGCGGCGGGCGGCGTGGTTAACATCATTACCAAAAAAGGCAGTGGTGAGTGGCACGGCTCCTGGGACGCATATTTCAATGCGCCAGAACATAAAGAGGAAGGTGCCACCAAACGCACTAACTTTAGCCTCACCGGTCCGCTGGGCGACGAATTCAGCTTTCGCTTGTATGGCAACCTCGACAAAACTCAGGCTGACGCGTGGGATATCAACCAGGGCCATCAGTCCGCGCGTGCCGGAACCTATGCCACGACGTTACCAGCCGGGCGCGAAGGGGTGATCAATAAAGATATTAACGGCGTGGTGCGCTGGGACTTCGCACCATTGCAATCGCTGGAACTGGAAGCGGGTTACAGCCGCCAGGGTAACCTGTATGCGGGCGACACCCAGAACACCAACTCTGACTCCTATACCCGCTCGAAATATGGCGATGAAACCAACCGTCTGTATCGCCAGAACTACTCGCTGACATGGAACGGCGGCTGGGATAACGGCGTGACCACCAGCAACTGGGTGCAGTACGAACACACCCGTAACTCGCGTATTCCGGAAGGTCTGGCGGGCGGTACCGAAGGGAAATTTAACGAAAAAGCGACACAGGATTTCGTCGATATCGATCTCGATGACGTGATGCTGCACAGCGAAGTTAACCTGCCGATTGATTTCCTCGTTAACCAGACGCTGACGCTGGGTACGGAGTGGAATCAGCAGCGGATGAAGGATTTAAGTTCCAACACCCAGGCGCTCACCGGGACGAATACCGGCGGTGCTATTGATGGCGTGAGTGCCACCGACCGTAGCCCGTATTCAAAAGCAGAAATTTTCTCGCTATTTGCCGAAAACAATATGGAGCTGACTGACAGCACCATCGTAACGCCGGGGCTGCGTTTCGATCATCACAGCATTGTTGGCAATAACTGGAGTCCGGCGCTGAACATCTCGCAAGGTTTAGGCGATGACTTCACGCTGAAAATGGGCATTGCCCGTGCTTATAAAGCGCCGAGTCTGTACCAGACTAACCCGAACTACATTCTCTACAGTAAAGGTCAGGGCTGCTATGCCAGCGCGGGCGGCTGCTATCTGCAAGGTAATGATGACCTGAAAGCAGAAACCAGCATCAACAAAGAGATTGGTCTGGAGTTCAAACGCGACGGCTGGCTGGCGGGCGTCACCTGGTTCCGTAACGATTATCGCAATAAGATTGAAGCGGGCTATGTGGCTGTAGGGCAAAACGCAGTCGGCACCGATCTCTATCAGTGGGATAACGTACCGAAAGCGGTGGTTGAAGGTCTGGAAGGATCGTTAAACGTACCGGTTAGCGAAACGGTGATGTGGACCAATAACATCACTTATATGCTGAAGAGTGAAAACAAAACCACGGGCGACCGTTTGTCGATCATCCCGGAGTATACGTTGAACTCAACGCTGAGCTGGCAGGCACGGGAAGATTTGTCGATGCAAACAACCTTCACCTGGTACGGCAAGCAGCAGCCGAAGAAGTACAACTATAAAGGTCAGCCAGCGGTTGGACCGGAAACCAAAGAAATCAGCCCGTACAGCATTGTTGGCCTGAGCGCGACCTGGGATGTAACGAAGAATGTCAGTCTGACCGGCGGCGTGGACAACCTGTTCGACAAACGTTTGTGGCGTGCGGGTAATGCCCAGACCACAGGCGATCTGGCAGGAGCCAACTATATCGCCGGTGCCGGGGCATATACCTATAACGAGCCGGGACGTACGTGGTATATGAGCATTAATACTCACTTCTGATGCTAACGTCAGATTGTTGACAAAGTGCGCGTCGTTCATGCCGGATGCGGCGTGAACGCCTTATCCGGCCTACAAAAATCTTGCCAATTCAATATATTGCAGGACCACGTAGGCCTGATAAGCGTAGCGCATCAGGCAGTTTTGTGTTTGTCATCATTCTCTAATATGGTCGACATGAAAACTACGCATACCGCCCTCCCCTTTGCAGGACATACGCTGCATTTTGTTGAGTTTGATCCGGCGAGTTTTCGCGAGCAGGATTTACTCTGGCTGCCGCACTACGCGCAACTGCAACACGCTGGACGTAAACGTAAAACAGAGCATTTAGCCGGACGGATCGCTGCAGTTTATGCGCTGCGGGAATATGGCTATAAATGTGTGCCCGCAATCGGCGAGCTACGCCAACCTGTGTGGCCTGCGGAGGTATACGGCAGTATTAGCCACTGTGGGGCTACGGCATTAGCCGTGGTATCTCGTCAACCGATTGGCATTGATATCGAAGAGATTTTCTCTGTACAAACCGCAAGAGAATTGACAAACAACATTATTACACCAGCAGAACACGAGCGACTCGCAGAATGCGGTTTAACCTTTTCTCTGGCGCTGACACTGGCATTTTCCGCCAAAGAGAGCGCATTTAAGGCAAGCAAGATACAGGCCACTCAAGGTTTTCTGGATTATCAGATAATTAGCTGGAATAAACAGCAGATCATCATTCGACTAGAGGATGAGCAGTTTGCTGTGCACTGGCAGATAAAAGAAAAAATAGTCATAACGCTGTGCCAACACGATTAATTGACAACATCTGGTACGATTCGCCCGCAGCCATCACTGACCACGGGCGAAAGTGTAAAGCAGGTGCCTTACCATCCTGACCTGACAACCGGATATGCGGGGATTACTCCCCGCACAACGGCTACTTCTTCGGTTCGTAAGCGAGAACAGCCTTAAACTCAATATTACGTTCCTTCACCGTAAACTCACACAGCGAGTCGCGGACCAGAAGCGTAAATCCCAGCACCGTTAAACACAGCACTATGACTGCCACAAGGGCATATTTCGTCAGCATGTTTATATTGCCTCCATGCGAAGAAGGGACTACCATCCGAGTTGTTGAGGTTCGGAGTGGCAGCCCCAGGATTGATAGAAATATCTCCTGGGGCTTCATCTTTCCAGACCTCAGAGTAAACCTGAAACCGGAAAGCTTCAGGCACCCGCTGTTATCTTACCCTTCCTTAGCAAAATAACTGTTTATTTATACAGCTAGTCCTGTTTCGGACTTCTGTTGGCAACACTCGTTATTGCTCGTAAAACGACATCGCCCGCAGCCATTGCTGACCGCGGGCGAAAGTGTAAAGCAGGTGCCTTACCACCCTGACCTGACAACCGGATATGCGGGGATTACTCCCCGCACAACGGCTACTTCTTCGGTTCGTAAGCGAGAACAGCCTTAAACTCAATATTACGTTCCTTCACCGTAAACTCACACAGCGAGTCTCCGACCAGAAGCGTAAATCCCAGCACCGTCAAACACAGCACTATGACTGCCGCAAGGGCATATTTCGTCAGCATGTTTATATTGCCTCCATGCGAAGAAGGGACTACCATCCGAGTTGTTGAGGTTCGGAGTGGCAGCCCCAGGATTGATAGAAATATCTCCTGGGGCTTCATCTTTCCAGACCTCAGAGTAAACCTGAAACCGGAAAGCTTCAGGCACCCGCCGTTATCTTACCCTTCCTTAGCAAAATAGCTGTTTATTTATACAGTAAATCCAGTTTCGGACTTCTCAATCCTCATTTGATCAACTGAAGCTGAACCCGTTTTTTTCTGCATGCCTCAATCGTCAAAATTCTTCGCCACCAGTCCGCACTGCCATAACTTGTCATATTGCAAAATGTAGCCAATTTGCTTCAGTCACCATCATCAAAAAAAGAAACATTCCAGAACTTCCGCATCTCGCCCAGCCGCTCCGACTTCTATACTGAATAGAAAACGCCAACATAAGAGAAACCTATGCCATTATCCGATTTTCATGTTTCTGAACCTTTTACCCTCGGTATTGAACTGGAAATGCAGGTGGTTAATCCGCCGGGCTATGACTTAAGCCAGGACTCTTCAATGCTGATTGACGCAGTTAAAAATAAGATCACGGCCGGAGAGGTAAAGCACGATATCACCGAAAGTATGCTGGAGCTGGCGACGGATGTTTGCCGTGATATCAACCAGGCTGCCGGGCAATTTTCAGCGATGCAGAAAGTCGTATTGCAGGCAGCCGCAGATCATCATCTGGAAATTTGCGGAGGTGGCACGCACCCGTTTCAGAAATGGCAGCGTCAGGAGGTATGCGATAACGAACGCTATCAACGAACGCTGGAAAACTTTGGTTATCTCATTCAACAGGCGACCGTTTTTGGTCAGCATGTCCATGTTGGTTGCGCCAGTGGCGATGATGCCATTTATTTGCTGCACGGCCTGTCACGGTTTGTGCCGCACTTTATCGCCCTTTCCGCCGCGTCGCCATATATGCAAGGAACGGATACGCGTTTTGCCTCCTCACGACCGAATATTTTTTCCGCCTTTCCCGATAATGGCCCGATGCCGTGGGTCAGTAACTGGCAACAATTTGAAGCCCTGTTTCGCTGCCTGAGTTACACCACGATGATCGACAGCATTAAAGATCTGCACTGGGATATTCGCCCCAGTCCTCATTTTGGCACGGTGGAGGTTCGGGTAATGGATACCCCGTTAACCCTTAGCCATGCGGTAAATATGGCAGGATTGATTCAGGCCACCGCCCACTGGTTACTGACGGAACGCCCGTTTAAACATCAGGAGAAAGATTACCTTCTTTATAAATTCAACCGTTTCCAGGCCTGCCGCTATGGGCTGGAAGGCGTCATTACCGATCCGCATACTGGCGATCGTCGACCATTGACGGAAGACACCTTGCGATTGCTGGAAAAAATCGCCCCTTCTGCACATAAAATTGGCGCATCGAGCGCAATAGAAGCACTGCATCGCCAGGTCGTCAGCGGTCTGAATGAAGCGCAGCTAATGCGCGATTTCGTCGCCGATGGCGGCTCGCTGATTGGGCTGGTGAAAAAGCATTGTGAGATCTGGGCCGGTGACTAAGCCGGGAATTGCCTTACAGAAGAATATCCCTGACAATGGTGTTTTAACTTACATTTAACAATGTTATGAAACACCCTTTAGAAACCTTGACCACCGCAGCAGGCATTTTGCTGATGGCTTTCCTCTCTTGCCTGCTGCTTCCCGCCCCCGCATTGGGGCTGACGCTGGCACAAAAACTGGTGACCATGTTCCATCTGATGGATCTTAGCC
>ENA-OXVH01000480-OXVH01000480.1-human-gut-metagenome-genome-assembly--contig:-NODE-480-length-11173-cov-52.2831_pt1 | contig 11173 bp, 9 predicted proteins | sample MGYA00249247_ERZ652690 | MGnify/ENA primary metagenome ERZ652690 (study PRJEB26925, sample SAMN05826950) | human gut metagenome | biome: ENVO:2100002; feature: ENVO:00000062; material: ENVO:00002003... | reverse complement strand
GGTTCTGCGGCACAGATTCGTCAGCTTGCTGGTATGCGTGGTCTGATGGCGAAGCCGGATGGCTCCATCATCGAAACGCCAATCACCGCGAACTTCCGTGAAGGTCTGAACGTACTCCAGTACTTCATCTCCACCCACGGTGCGCGTAAAGGTCTGGCGGATACCGCACTGAAAACTGCGAACTCCGGTTACCTGACTCGTCGTCTGGTTGACGTGGCGCAGGACCTGGTGGTTACCGAAGACGATTGTGGTACTCATGAAGGTATCATGATGACTCCGGTTATCGAAGGTGGTGACGTTAAAGAGCCGCTGCGCGATCGCGTACTGGGTCGTGTAACTGCTGAAGACGTTCTGAAGCCGGGTACTGCTGATATCCTCGTTCCGCGCAACACGCTGCTGCACGAACAGTGGTGTGACCTGCTGGAAGAGAACTCTGTCGACGCGGTTAAAGTACGTTCTGTTGTATCTTGTGACACCGACTTTGGTGTATGTGCGCACTGCTACGGTCGTGACCTGGCGCGTGGCCACATCATTAACAAAGGTGAAGCAATCGGTGTTATCGCGGCACAGTCCATCGGTGAACCGGGTACACAGCTGACCATGCGTACGTTCCACATCGGTGGTGCGGCATCACGTGCGGCTGCTGAATCCAGCATCCAGGTGAAAAACAAAGGTAGCATCAAGCTCAGCAACGTGAAGTCGGTTGTGAACTCCAGCGGTAAACTGGTTATCACTTCCCGTAACACCGAACTGAAACTGATCGACGAATTCGGTCGTACCAAAGAAAGCTACAAAGTACCTTACGGTGCGGTACTGGCGAAAGGCGATGGCGAACAGGTTGCTGGCGGCGAAACCGTTGCAAACTGGGACCCGCACACCATGCCGGTTATCACCGAAGTAAGCGGTTTTGTACGCTTTACTGACATGATTGACGGCCAGACCATTACTCGCCAGACCGACGAACTGACCGGTCTGTCTTCGCTGGTAGTTCTGGATTCCGCAGAACGTACCGCAGGTGGTAAAGATCTGCGTCCGGCACTGAAAATCGTTGATGCTCAGGGTAACGACGTTCTGATCCCGGGTACCGATATGCCTGCGCAGTACTTCCTGCCAGGTAAAGCGATTGTTCAGCTGGAAGATGGCGTACAGATCAGCTCTGGTGACACCCTGGCGCGTATTCCGCAGGAATCCGGCGGTACCAAGGACATCACCGGTGGTCTGCCGCGCGTTGCGGACCTGTTCGAAGCACGTCGTCCGAAAGAGCCGGCAATCCTGGCTGAAATCAGCGGTATCGTTTCCTTCGGCAAAGAAACCAAAGGTAAACGTCGTCTGGTTATCACCCCGGTAGACGGTAGCGATCCGTACGAAGAGATGATTCCGAAATGGCGTCAGCTCAACGTGTTCGAAGGTGAACGTGTAGAACGTGGTGACGTAATTTCCGATGGTCCGGAAGCGCCGCACGACATTCTGCGTCTGCGTGGTGTTCATGCTGTTACTCGTTACATCGTTAACGAAGTACAGGACGTATACCGTCTGCAGGGCGTTAAGATTAACGATAAACACATCGAAGTTATCGTTCGTCAGATGCTGCGTAAAGCTACCATCGTTAACGCGGGCAGCTCCGACTTCCTGGAAGGCGAACAGGTTGAATACTCTCGCGTCAAGATCGCAAACCGCGAACTGGAAGCGAACGGTAAAGTGGGTGCAACTTACTCCCGCGATCTGCTGGGTATCACCAAAGCGTCTCTGGCAACCGAGTCCTTCATCTCCGCGGCATCGTTCCAGGAGACCACTCGCGTGCTGACCGAAGCAGCCGTTGCGGGCAAACGCGACGAATTGCGCGGCCTGAAAGAGAACGTTATCGTGGGTCGTCTGATCCCGGCAGGTACTGGTTACGCGTACCACCAGGATCGTATGCGTCGCCGTGCTGCGGGTGAAGCTCCGGCTGCACCGCAGGTGACTGCAGAAGACGCATCTGCCAGCCTGGCAGAACTGCTGAACGCAGGTCTGGGCGGTTCTGATAACGAGTAATCGTTAATCCGCAAATAACGTAAAAACCCGCTTCGGCGGGTTTTTTTATGGGGGTAGTTTAGGGAAAGAGCATTTGTCAGAATATTTAATGAATTTCTGGATACTCATAATCAATGTAGAGATGACTAATATCCTGAAACTGACTGAACTAATTGAGTCAAGCTCGGCAAGAATTCGATACTATTCCTGTGTGACTTTCTTAAGGAACGATAATGAAACAGGAAGTGGAGAAGTGGCGACCTTTTGGACATCCGGATGGTGATATTCGTGATTTATCATTTCTTGATGCTCATCAGGCTGTCTACGTTCAGCATCATGAGGGCAAAGAGCCTTTAGAGTATCGCTTCTGGGTTACCTACTCTCTTCACTGCTTCACAAAAGATTATGAACATCAGACTAACGAAGAAAAACAATCGTTAATGTACCACGCGCCTAAAGAATCTCGTCCCTTCTGCCAGCACCGTTATAACTTAGCGCGCATACACTTAAAAAGAACCATTTTGGCGCTGCCAGAAAGCAACGTTATTCATGCTGGGTATGGTAGCTATGCCGTGATTGAAGTGGATTTAAACGGAGGAGACAAGGCATTTTACTTTGTTGCGTTCAGGGCTTTCAGGGAAAAGAAAAAACTTCGTTTGCATGTAACTAGCGCTTATCCCATTTCTGAAAAACAGAAAGGTAAATCAGTGAAATTTTTCACCATTGCCAACAACTTATTGAGAAATAAGCAGCTTCCTCAGCCCTCAAAATAACAAAACCCACCTTAAGGTGGGTTTCGCCAGAGAATTATCTCTGGTATTCAGAACGCCATTACCGGACTTTGCCTTGACCTTGCGATAATCGCAGGTTGCGGGATGTCTGAATTTCTTCAGTCTGCTGCATCCTGGAAGATGAGAACATGTGTTCTTATTTTCGTCTCTATCATAGTTGAGTATTTACTCTCTTACAATCAGATCTCTTTCATTGCTCAACAGGCGATGGCTTCAGACTTTGCATTACGGAATTTTTAAGAAAGGCAGGGCGAAACGAGGAAGAAGCTTTTCGCCCTGGACAACATTCCTGCTGACGGCACTACCATAAAAAAACGCAACGCTTTCAACAACCTTGCGTTTTTCATCTTCCGTAGCGGCTCGGAATAAATTTACGTTCTTACATTCTGTCTCATGGCCTTTGCGAGGCGCGTCCCAGAAAGCTGTCCCAGTCTTTCCATACCGGCTGCAAACCCTGAGCAGTTAACGCGGCAGCAACCGCTTCAGGTCTGCGATCGTCGTGTGGTGAGAACTGTTCCAGCTCGGGGTGATTGTCGGCATAGCCACCTGGCTGCGTTTTCGAAAAAGCGCTGACGTTATTAATTGCCAGCGGAATAACGCGATCGCGAAACCACGGTGATTCCCGCGTGGAGAGTGACAGTTCAATCTCCGGTGCAAGCAGCCGGAAGGCGCAGATGGTTTGCACTAACTGGCGTTCATCCATAATCGACGCAGGCTCAATGCCGCCAGTACATGGACGCAGGCGTGGGAAGGAGACAGAGTAGCGGCTTTGCCAGTAATGCTGTTGCAGCCATAGCAAATGTTCTGCAACCATATAGCAGTCAACGCGCCAGCTGTCGGAAAGGCCAATTAGCGCGCCGAGGCCTATCTTATCAATCCCCGCACGGCCCAGCCGATCCGGCGTTTCCAGCCGCCAGAAGAAGTCCTGTTTTTTGCCTTTCAGATGATGGCGGGCATAAGTCGCCTCGTGATATGTCTCCTGATAAACCATCACGCCATCCAGACCAAGTTGCTTTAACTCGGCGTATTCCGTCTCCGCCAGCGGCTGTACTTCCATCTGTAGTGAAGAGAACTGTTCACGCAGGGCAGGGAGATGACGACGAAAGTAATCCATCCCCACTTTCGCCTGATGTTCACCAGTGACTAAAAGCAGATGTTCAAAGCCCATCTCCCGTATAGCGGCGCTTTCCCTGGCAATATCCGCTTCATCCAGCGTTTTGCGCTTGATGCGGTTGCTCATAGAGAATCCGCAGTACGTGCAGTCGTTAGCACAAAGATTGGAAAGATAAAGCGGGACGTAGAAGCTAACAGTGTTGCCAAATCGTTGACGGGTCAGACGCTGCGCCCGTTGGGCCAGTGGTTCCAGATAGCCACTGGCGGCTGGCGATAACAGCGCCATCATATCGTCGCGGGTGAGTTGCGAGGCATTTAGCGCCCGCTCTACGTCAGCAGCCGTTTTGCTGTTGATACGCAGGCGGATGTCGTCCCAGTCCAGTTGTCGCCAGCGATCGCTGAAGGTTTTCATGCCGATGCCTCCAGAAATCCGGTCAGCGGGCTGGTGGCATGAGCAAAATGACTGCGGCTGCCCGGTCCGGACTGACGTGCCAGCAGGCCTGCTTCTACTGCCAGACGAAATGCCTTCGCCATGTTGACGGGATCGTCCGCGACGGCAATCGCCGTATTCACTAACACCGCGTCGGCCCCCATTTCCAGCGCCTGCGCGGCATGGCTGGGAACGCCGATGCCAGCATCGACAACCACCGGAACAGTGGCCTGCTGGATAATAATCTCCAGCATGGCACGGGTTTCCAGTCCCTGATTCGAACCAATCGGCGCGCCGAGCGGCATCACCGCTGCACTGCCCACTTCTTCCAGACGTTTGCACAATACCGGATCGGCCCCGCAGTAAGGCAGCACGACAAATCCCTGTTGTACCAGTGTTTCGGCGGCTTTCAGAGTTTCGATGGGATCGGGCAACAGCCAGCGGGCGTCAGGGTGAATCTCTAATTTTAGCCAGTTTGTGCCTAATGCTTCACGTGCCAGATGGGCGGCGAAAATGGCTTCTTCCGCTGTTTTCGCCCCGGAAGTATTCGGCAGCAGGGTCACACCCGCCGCGATAAGCGGTTCGAGGATAGCATCGTTGTGCTGGCGCAAGTCGACACGTTTCATCGCCAGTGTCACCAGCTGGCTGCCGGAAGCGCGGATCGCCTCCACCATCAGTTGTGAAGAAGCGAATTTCCCTGTGCCGGTAAACAGATGTGAATCAAACGTTTTGTCCGCAATACGTAACATCTCAACCCCCTGCAATAACCTGAAAAAGCAGGATCTGGTCACCATCCTGCACGATATGTTGTGCCCATTGCTCACGCGGGACGATTTGCTGATTAATCGCCAGAGCCGCGCCCGCTTGTCGTTGGTCGAGTTGCTCCAGCAGCTCGTGAACAGTTTGCCCGGCGGCGCACTGCATCGGTTGATCGTTAAACAGGATCTGCATTGCTTCCTCCGCATACCGGGCAACCACTGGCGCGGCGCAACGCCAGGCTGCGCCACTGGCTAGACTTACCGTCGAACAGTCGGAGTTCTCCCGCAGGCGTCTCTATACCGCTTAACAACTTAATGGCTTCCAGTGCCTGCAAAGTGCCCATAACCCCGACCACCGGGCCAACCACGCCCGCCGTGCGGCAGTTGCGTTCAGGCTCCTGGTTATCTGGCCACAGGCAGCGGTAACACCCCTGCTCCCAGGGCGGCGTCAGTACCATCAACTGACCGCCAAATCCGACCGCGCTGGCGGTGATAAGCGGCGTGTTGAGTGCCACGCAGGCGGTATTAATCTCCTGACGAGTCGCCATATTGTCGGTACAGTCGAGCACCACATCGGCCCGTGCTACCGCATCTTTTAACGCCTCACCCGTTAACCGTTGTTGTAGTGCCGTCAGTTGAATGTCGGGATTCAACTGTGTCAGTCGCTGTTGGCTGACCTGCGATTTCGGGCGATCGATATCTTCAGTGGTAAAGAGGATTTGTCGTTGCAGATTGCTTAAGTGCACATCGTCGTCATCTGCCAGTACCAGCGTCCCGACGCCAGCGCCCGCCAGGTACAGCGCAGCAGGTGTCCCCAGCCCGCCAAGACCGATAATCAGCACCTGGCTGTCGAGCAGTTTTTGCTGCCCGTCAAGAGCGATATCGTCGAGCAGGATTTGGCGGCTATAACGCATAAAATCACGGTCATTCATCGCTAACTCCTGCAATTTCCAGCAACTGTGCCGTTGCCAAACGCCAGTCTGCGGCTTGAGTAATGGCGCTGACAACGGCGATACTGCCGACACCCGTCGCCATTACCGCTGGCGCGCGCGGCAGACTGATACCGCCAATCGCCACGGTGGGATAATCCGCCAGGCGCTCAACATGCCGTGCCAGCTGTTCCAGCCCCTGCGGTGCAGAAGGCATCTGTTTGGTTTGCGTCGGGAACACATGTCCCAGCGCGATATAAGAGGGGCGTGCTGCCAGCGCGACGTCGATCTCCATATCGTCATGGGTCGAAACGCCCAGTCGCAGACCTGCCGCGCGGATGGCGCTGAGATCGGTGGCTTGCAAATCTTCCTGCCCCAAATGGACGCCATACGCCTGATGCTTGATCGCCAGCCGCCAGTAATCGTTGATAAACAATCGCGCGTTATAGCGGCGGCCCAGCGCAATTGCCGCCACGACATCGGCTTCCGCCTCTTCATCGCGCCGATCTTTGATGCGTAGCTGGAGAGTAAGCACGCCTGCATCCAACAGACGTTCGATCCACTGTACGCTGTCCACCACCGGGTACAGTCCTAAACGAAAAGGTACAGGAGGAAAATCAGGCTGATACATCACGCTTCCTCCTTACGCAGGTAGATTTCTCCGCCTCTGGTACGGAAGTTCTCCGACATATCCGCCATTCCCACTTCAATGGTTTGCGCGGCGGCGTAATCGCGCACTTCCTGGCTGATTTTCATCGAGCAGAATTTCGGCCCACACATGGAGCAAAAATGAGCGACTTTACCGGACTCTTGCGGCAGGGTTTCATCGTGATAAGCGCGGGCAGTAAACGGGTCGAGGGCCAGATTAAACTGGTCTTCCCAGCGAAATTCGAAGCGGGCTTTCGACATGGCGTTATCGCGAATTTGCGCGCCCGGATGCCCTTTCGCCAGGTCAGCGGCGTGGGCGGCAATCTTATAGGTGATAAGCCCCTGCTTAACATCTTCTTTATTAGGCAGACCCAGATGCTCTTTTGGCGTTACGTAACAGAGCATCGCGCAGCCAAACCAGCCAATCATCGCCGCACCAATCCCCGACGTGAAGTGGTCATAACCCGGCGCGATATCGGTAGTTAGCGGCCCCAGAGTGTAAAACGGCGCTTCGTGGCAGTGCTCTAACTCCTCGGTCATATTGCGGCGGATCATCTGCATCGGCACGTGGCCTGGGCCTTCAATCATCACCTGTACGTCATATTCCCAGGCGATTTTGGTCAGTTCACCCAGCGTATGCAGCTCGGCAAATTGCGCTTCATCGTTGGCGTCCTGAACAGAACCGGGGCGCAGACCGTCGCCCAGCGACAGCGAAACGTCATAAGCGGCACAGATTTCACAAATTTCGCGGAAGTGTTGATAGAGGAAATTTTCCTGATGATGGGAGAGGCACCATTTCGCCATAATCGAACCGCCGCGAGAGACGATACCGGTCAGGCGTTTCGCGGTCATCGGCACATAGCGCAGCAGTACGCCCGCATGGATAGTGAAGTAATCCACACCTTGCTCGGCCTGTTCCAGCAGCGTGTCGCGGAACGCTTCCCAGGTAAGATCTTCGGCGATCCCGTTAACCTTCTCCAGCGCCTGGTAGATCGGCACTGTACCGATCGGCACCGGGCTGTTACGCAAAATCCACTCGCGGGTTTCGTGAATATAGCGACCGGTGGAGAGATCCATCACCGTATCCGCTCCCCAGCGCGTGGACCATACCAGCTTTTCCACTTCTTCTTCGATGGAAGAGGTGACCGCCGAGTTGCCGATATTGGCGTTAACTTTTACCAGGAAATTGCGACCAATAATCATCGGCTCCGATTCCGGATGATTAATGTTGGCCGGGATAATCGCGCGTCCGGCAGCAACTTCATCACGGACAAATTCCGCAGTGATATTTTCCGGCAGACGTGCGCCAAAGCTCATTCCCGGATGCTGGTGGCGTAAAACTTCGCTACGTATGCGCTCGCGGCCCATATTCTCGCGGATGGCGATGAATTCCATTTCCGGTGTGATGATGCCCTGGCGGGCGTAGTGCAGTTGGGTGACGCGGCGTCCTGCTTTGGCGCGTTTTGGCGTTAATAAGCCGCTAAAACGTAGCTCGTCGAGGCCATCATCTGCCAGTCGCGCTTTAGTGTAATCGGAACTGCGCACGGTAAGTTCTTCGGTATCGCCGCGCGCATCGATCCACGGCTGGCGTAGTTTTGCCAGTCCTTGCTGCACGTTAATGGCGATCTGCGGATCACCATACGGGCCGGAGGTGTCGTAGACCGGAATCGCTTCGTTTTCTTCAAACTGCGGCTGTTCTTTGCTACCGCCAATTAGCGTCGGGCTAAGCTGGATCTCACGCATCGGCACGCGCACGCCGGGTTGTGTGCCAGTGATATAAATGCGTTTTGAGTTGGGAAAGGCGGTGCCTTCCAGGGTGTCGATAAAATGTTGGGCCTGGGCGCGTTGTTCGCGGCGGGTCAGTTTTGTTGCAGACATAGCTCATTCCAAAAAGTTAAGGACGTGGCTTGTCAGACGACGGATGAAGCAAGAGACGATCGCCGCAAAGGCGATGCGATAGCAGATTAACTCTTGTTCCCTTCGCAGGTATTAGCCTGATCAGGTTCCGCGGATCCCGAATAAACGGTCTCAGCCAGTTAAGGCACTCCGACAAGAAATTAGCCCCACAAACGGGGCGTTGAATGTAAATTACGCGTTAACAGCACAGAACTCAAGCAGGATGTTTGACGCGGGCGGCGTCAAGCACCAGCAGAATCAGCTTATCTTCCAGCACAAAGCGCGCTTCCAGCGCCTCGCCGATGTCAGATAAAACCTGTTGAAACTCAAGGTAATTATCATGATCGATGGCGGTTTCCAGGCTGGAATCGTAGTAATCCATAATCTGTTGAGTATTGGCTTCAAGTTGCGGCCAAATCTTCGCGGCGCGCGCGAGTTGCCCGTTGCCTTCCAGCTTATGAAGAATGCGCTCATAAATACTGAAATGTCCGGCAGACAAGTAATCGACCAGGCTCTGACAAAAATCATCAAGGGCTTTTTCGTTTATCCTCATGTACGATTCTTTGCCAGGCTTAATGCCAACCAGATTGTAGTAAGCCACGAGCAGATGCTTACGTACATGTAGCCAGCGATCAACCAGTTTGTTACTTCCTCTGACGCGCTCCGTCAGGTTATCGAGCTGGTTAAGCATGATTGACTCCGCAAGTTTGTATTCAAAAACTGCTCAGTGAGAAATGTAAAAACCATGTTAAACATGCCAGTGATGCAAAGGTAGTGCAAGAGCTATGGATCGTATAATTGAAAAATTAGATCACGGCTGGTGGGTCGTCAGCCATGAACAAAAATTATGGTTGCCGAAGGGAGAATTGCCATATGGCGAAGCGGCAAATTTCGATCTTGTGGGTCAGCGCGCACTACAAATCGGCGAATGGCAGGGGGAACCTGTTTGGTTAGTACAACAGCAGCGGCGTCACGATATGGGGTCGGTACGTCAGGTCATTGATCTCGATGTTGGGCTGTTTCAACTGGCCGGACGAGGCGTACAACTGGCGGAGTTTTACCGATCGCATAAATACTGTGGTTACTGCGGGCATGAAATGTATCCGAGCAAAACCGAATGGGCGATGCTGTGCAGCCATTGCCGTGAGCGTTACTATCCGCAAATCGCCCCCTGCATTATTGTTGCCATCCGTCGCGATGATTCGATCCTCCTCGCCCAGCATACCCGCCATCGTAACGGTGTCCATACGGTACTTGCCGGATTCGTCGAAGTGGGCGAAACCCTTGAGCAGGCTGTCGCGCGGGAAGTGATGGAAGAGAGCGGAATTAAAGTTAAAAACTTGCGTTACGTGACTTCCCAGCCGTGGCCGTTTCCTCAGTCTTTAATGACCGCGTTTATGGCGGAATACGACAGCGGCGAGATCGTTATCGACCCGAAAGAATTGCTCGAGGCGAACTGGTATCGCTATGACGATTTGCCGTTACTCCCGCCGCCCGGCACCGTAGCGCGCCGTCTGATAGAAGATACGGTGGCGATGTGTCGGGCAGAGTATGAGTGATGATACACTGACCGCCTGACGCACTAAGGAACAGCCAAAATGACCGAACTTAAAAACGATCGTTATCTGCGGGCGCTGCTGCGCCAGCCCGTTGATGTCACTCCAGTATGGATGATGCGCCAGGCGGGTCGCTATCTACCGGAATATAAAGCCACGCGCGCCCAGGCGGGCGATTTTATGTCGCTGTGCAAAAACGCCGAGCTGGCGTGCGAAGTGACTTTGCAACCGCTGCGTCGCTATCCGCTGGATGCGGCGATCCTCTTTTCCGATATCCTCACCGTGCCGGACGCGATGGGGTTAGGGCTCTATTTTGAAGCCGGAGAAGGTCCGCGTTTTACCTCGCCAGTCACCTGCAAAGCCGACGTCGATAAACTGCCAATTCCGGACCCGGAAGATGAGCTGGGTTACGTGATGAACGCGGTGCGTACCATTCGTCGCGAACTGAAAGGCGAAGTGCCGCTGATTGGTTTTTCCGGCAGCCCGTGGACGCTGGCGACCTATATGGTGGAAGGCGGCAGCAGCAAAGCGTTCACCGTGATCAAAAAAATGATGTATGCCGATCCACAGGCGCTGCACGCGCTACTCGATAAACTGGCGAAAAGCGTCACTTTGTATCTGAATGCGCAGATTAAAGCCGGTGCTCAGGCAGTGATGATTTTCGACACCTGGGGCGGCGTGCTTACCGGGCGCGATTATCAACAGTTCTCGCTTTATTACATGCATAAAATTGTTGATGGTTTACTGCGTGAAAACGACGGTCGCCGCGTACCGGTCACGCTGTTTACCAAAGGCGGCGGACAGTGGCTGGAAGCGATGGCAGAAACCGGTTGCGATGCGCTGGGCCTCGACTGGACAACGGACATCGCCGATGCGCGCCGCCGCGTGGGCAATAAAGTCGCGTTGCAGGGCAATATGGATCCGTCGATGCTGTACGCGCCGCCAGCCCGCATTGAAGAAGAAGTAGCGACTATACTTGCAGGTTTCGGTCACGGTGAAGGTCATGTCTTTAACCTTGGTCACGGCATTCATCAGGATGTGC
>ENA-OXVH01000414-OXVH01000414.1-human-gut-metagenome-genome-assembly--contig:-NODE-414-length-12813-cov-46.7245_pt1 | contig 12813 bp, 8 predicted proteins | sample MGYA00249247_ERZ652690 | MGnify/ENA primary metagenome ERZ652690 (study PRJEB26925, sample SAMN05826950) | human gut metagenome | biome: ENVO:2100002; feature: ENVO:00000062; material: ENVO:00002003... | reverse complement strand
GATTTTATGCAGCGGGTTAATCTTAATGCCGGGCTTACTGGAGTCGACCCACCACAGGGTGAAGGCTTTTTTGGGATCTTTCGGTTCTGGATCGCGCGCCAGCACCAGCATATACGGGTACTCTTTCGCGCCGGTAATAAAGGTTTTCTGGCCGTTGATGTAAACCTTGCCATTTTTACGCGTGTAAGTGGTAGTAGCACTGTTATTGTCTGAGCCTGCGCCTGGTTCCGTCAACGCCAGGGCATAGGCGGGATCACCCGTTTCCAGGGTGCTCTCTGCCGTTTTACGTAGCTGCTCAGCAGAACCGAAACGGCGCATGCTGTGAATACATTGACCGTTGGTAATCAAAAATGCCGGAGCACCGCATTTTGACACTTCCATCAGCGCCAGCATCTGGGTGACGTAATCCGCAGGGATGCCACCAAATTCTTCCGGCACGCCAAGCATAGAAATGCCGTTATCCGCCAGCGCCCGCATAAACTCACGCGGGTATGTCCCGTTTTGATCGCAGGTGCGGAAATACTCTTCCGGGAAGTTGGTCGTAATCAACTCGCGAATACTGGCCAGCAGCAGTTCTTGTTCTTCAGTTAAAGAAAAATCCATCATTATACTCCTGTTAATGAGCCGCTTCAGGCAGGACAAAACCCATCGCCGCATCGATAAATAATCTTTCGTCCATCAGTTTGAGTTCTGGCGAAATCACTGGGATGAAATCCATTTTGTCGAGAATATCTTTTTGTAAATCGACGCCAGGAGCGATTTCGATTAAATGCAGGCCGTCTTCTTTTAGCGTGAATACGGCGCGCTCAGTGATATAACGAACATCCAGCCCTCGCTCGAGAGCGATTTTTCCGCTGAAAGTAATTTCCGGTAGTTCCCGAATAAATTTCTTCACCCGTCCTTCCTGGACGATATTTAATTTGCCGTCGGTAATTTCTGTTTTTAAACTGCCCGCAGTTAATGTGCCGCAGAAAACGATTTTCTTCGAAGTTGCACTGATATCAATAAATCCACCGGTGCCCATGATTTTACCATTGAATTTATGCACGCCGACGTTGCCGTGCTGGTCGACTTCAGCAAAACTCAAATAACAAACATCCAGACCGCCACCGTGATAAAAATCAAACTGGGACGTCATATCCAGAATGGCACGGGTATTCACGTTCGCGCCAAAGGCGATCCCCTGTGAAGTAATACCGCCAATTGGGCCTGTTTCTACCGTCAGAATAAAGTCATCAGCACAACCTTCTTCCCGGGCGACCAGGCCAATGCCGTCAGCAATACCGACGCCGACATTCCCCACCGCGCCTTTACGCATTTCGAATAATGCGCGCCGCGCAACTAATTTACGTTGGTTTAGGGGCAGGCTAAGTTTGGTGCTGTCATCAAGAGTGAAGTCACCAGAAATAAAGCGGTTAACCGGCGCACCGCCATACAGTTGGGTTTGATCCGGATCGACCACCACAATATCCACCAGATAACCCGGAATACGGACAGATTTAGGATGCAGCGTGGCTTTCTTAACCATTTTCTGCACCTGCATCATCACAATACCGCCGTTATTGTGCACCGCCTGGGCAATAACCAATGCGTCGAGATACATCACCTCATCTTCAAAAGTGGCGTAGCCTTCACTGTCGCAGGTGGTAGCGCGAATGAATGCAATATCTGGCGCTATCGCCTTGTAATAGAGATATTCTTTGTTTTCAAACTCGACCAATTTAATCAGGTCTTCTTTAGTGACTTCATTCAGTTTGCCGCCTTGCTGGCGTGGATCGACAAATGTTCCGATGCCAATATCACTAATAATACCAGGCTGGTGGGCTGCGGCGGCGCGTAAGGTTTGTGTAAGTACACCTTGTGGATAGTTATAAGCAATAATTTTATTTTGTTCTGCGAGATCAGAAATACGCGGCGATTGTCCCCAGTGACCGCATAATGCCCATTTCACCAGACCTTCTTGCGCCAGCGGACTAATACCGCGGTCGGCGCGATCGCCAAGCCCTGTTGGACTAATAATCGATAAATTACGTGGCGTTTGAGTCTGTTTATATTTATCAGCAAGAGCTGTAATTAACGTGGTGGCTTCCAGAATACCGCCGCCAGCGCCTAACACACAAAGTGTTGCTTCGTCGGGAATATAATTCACCGCTTCCTGTGCCGACAGGACCGGCACTCGTCCATTAATACGAGGTGGTTTTACAGGTTTCATTGTTAATTCCTGATTCAGATGTGATTTTCCCTACGCCAGATGGAGAATTAGCGCACAGAGACTCACGAAATATTTTTATTAAATACGGTTAAATATATTTTTTAGTTCGGCGGGGGAGGATATTCCCGCCGAAATATTATTGCTTATGCCTGATGTAAAATAGTTAATACTGTGCGCAAATCATTTACCGAGATTTGCCCTGGTGCAGAGGCTTTTTTTACCGCACCAAAAGTTGCCGCCGAGCCAAATACTTCACCAGCCAGACGAGAAATTACGCCAGTTTTTGCCATTGACATCGTGATGATTGGACGATCGGCATACTGCTCCTGCATCTCCAGGGTCGCGGCAAGCAACGTCAGCACATCGCTGGTACTTTGCGGCATCAGCGCAATCTTAGGAATATCGGCATCGAAGGACTGCATTTTGCGCAGACGGGCAATGATTTCTTCGGCTTCCGGCGTTTTATGGAAGTCATGGTTGGACATGACAACTTTCACATCATGCGCGTGGGCGTAGGCGACGGTTTCTTTAACCTGATCATCGCCGGTAAATAACTCCAGATCGATCATATCAACCAGGCCGCTGTCGATGGCTGCACGATTGAGTGCAATATAAGCCTCGGTGGAAATCGCCTGCTCGCCGCCTTCTTTGGCACTGCGGAAGGTAAACAGCAGCGGTTTTTCTGGCATGGTCTCACGGAGAATTTTTGCTGCCGCCATGACAGACTCCACATTGGAGAGGTCGGCATAGTGGTCCACACGCCATTCCAGAATATCAAAGTCCGCTTCACGATAGGCGAGAGCTTCGGATTTCACGCTGGCGATATCATTCGCCATCAGCGAGACGATGATTTTAGGTGCGCCCGTACCAATGACGAGATCTTTTACAGTTACGGTTTTCATTTTTTACCCTTTCTGCACGCGGTCAGCCTGTCAGGCACCGAACCCCATGACCTGTTTAACATATTCCAGAGGGAAATCTTTGCCAGTCCATAACGTGAACTGTTCAGCCCCTTGCCACAACAACATGCCGTATCCATCAATCGTTTTGCAACCAGCTTGTTGCGCCTGCTGCAATAACTTCGTCATATGCGGGTTATACACGCATTCAGTGACCAGAAGTCCCGGATGTAACAGACTGATATCATTAACCAATGATTCATTCTCAAGGGGTTTCATACCCACTTTTGTGCCATTGGTTAAAATGTCGGCGGAAGCCAGGGCTTCAGCAAAGGCTTGCTGATCGGCGAGATCGGTAACCGTGACGACACAATCGGTGTTTTCGTTAACCCGTTGTGCGAAGGCGAGGGCTTTATCGAAGAACTCATCCCGACGGTTAAAGAGTTTAATTTCTTTTAAACCTTCAATTGCCCCCTGCGCGCCAATCGCCGTTGAGGCACCGCCGGCACCCAGCAGCACCATCGTTTTGCCTTTGATATCAAAACCGCTCTCTTTAATGGCGCGAATATGGCCCGTGCCGTCGGTGTTATAGCCACGCAGATAGCCATCATCATTAACGATGGTGTTGATGGCACCCACCAGTTTGGCAGCTGGCGTTAATTCATCAACATATTCACATGCCAGTTGTTTGTTCGGCATCGACACACCAGTTCCGCGCATTTTGAGGGCTTTTAATCCTTCAATTGCTCCGGGAAAACTATCGTTATCCACTTCAAAGGCCATATAGGTAAATGGCAATCCCGCTTTTTCTAAGGCTTTATTCTGCATTTCAGGCGATAAACTGTGGCGGATGGGATAGGCCATCAGCCCAATCAATTCGTATTTTGCGGTAACATCCATAATTAACTCCTTTAACCTCTATGCTTAATTGTGTTTAACCGGGTGGTAAATTTACGCTCGCCAAACCGCACATCATTTTCAGGAATAATGAAAACGCGGTAATAGCGGATAAAGACAATAATTGCGGTAATCAGGGCCAGCAGCGCGAAAGTAAAATCGAGAGCAATGATATATTGCAGGCCGATGTTCGACAGATAACCGGTAATCAGCGGAATAACAAAGTTAGCCAGTCCACCCATCATCATATAAATACTGGTGACTTTGGCTTTGCTTTTGGGGAAAAACTCTGACATGACCGAAACGCCGAGCTGTAAAATGCCGCCAGCTGCTGAGAAACCGATAACAAAGGCTCCGGCATTACACACCAGTGGAGAAGGGTACAGGTAGATAATGGCTGCTGTTATTGTTGCCAGTGCAGAGTTAAATACATTAGCCCAGATGGGCCGGACCATTTTTTTCAGTAGTGCGGCAAAAATAAAGACACAGACCAACGAGCCCATACTGTAATAAGAGATGGTTTTTAATGCCTCAGCTTCTGACATACCAGCAAAAGCCATCGCATATTTGGGCATCCACACCACAATCACATAAAAGGTCGAGAATGCGGCTACACCGAACAGTACCGATGAAACACCTTCCAGCCAGACTAACGGTTTGCTGTTCATTTGCGGTAATTCATGAGCTACGCTGGCGTCCACCAACTGGCTGGGGAATTTGCTTTTCAACAGCATCAGCGTGATCAGTAAAAATAGGATGCCGGGAATAATCAGCCCATAGCCGTACCAGATGTTATTGATCAACATATAGCTCACCAGCATTGGGTAGAACATTTGTCCGAATGACACCATCGCTTTAACCAGTATGACCGCCGAACCAGAGGCTTTCGGAAAGCATTCCATGAGCGCAGGGTAGCCACCCGTATCCAGCGCTGAGTTAGCGATACCCACGCACACTGCCAGACAGTAGGCGAGAGTTAAATTCGGGCAAGCAGGAATACCAAAGAAGAATAGCAGATACATTATTACTGCCATTAATATCACCGCCCGACGACCAAACTTATCGGAGATCACACCGAAGAATAAAATACTGATCAATCGCCCCAAACCGATACCGGAAATTAAATAGGCAATGCCCGCGTTGTCAGTGGAAAACTTTTCTGCCAAAGATGTCATGTTTTGGGCAAGCGTAATAACACTAATGCCGTGCAGGAAATAGCTGAAGTAAATACAAAGAACAGCCAGGATAAATGGCGTGCTGAAAGCCTTATTTTGAGACATTTTCACAGCTCCTTGCTGAAAGATAATTTCGTTACCGTACGTATTGTTCTCCGACGGTTTACATAATTACTATACTGAAGATGATTTTCCCTGGGTACATGGCATAAAGTTTATGTTTCCAGGAATATTGCATGTCATAGTTTGTTTTTGATCGCGATTTTCCTTAGTTAGCGCAGAAAGAGTTATTTATCCGTAAGATCTTGCATGACCTGAAAAGAATATTGCATTACCCACCCGGAGCGACATTTTCCTTTAGCGAGTGATGCCGCGTTTCTTTGCGGCTGCGTAAGCCGATAAACAGCGCCAGTAAAAAGCCGATGGCAGCGATGGCGGTATCGAACCACATAATATCGGCAATACTTCTTTGCGAAAGATGAGCCGTAATCAACGGAATGGTAAATGTTGCAATGCTGCCCGCACTGTAATAGATCCCTGTAGCTTTACCTTTAGCATAGGGGAAACGTTCAGCCATTAACGTCAGGCCAATTTGCACAACACCTCCAGCAGAGGTAAAACCAATGACAAAAGCAAATATTATCACCACATAAAATGTGGGATGCAGGCAGACAGTAAACAGAGCAATAAATGAGATAAAGGTGTACAGCATCAGTAATGTTGTTGGGCGAACGGTATTACGAATGAGTGGAGCGGTAATAAATACACAAAGCAGCGAACCCACGGTGTAGATACTGAGTAGTTTGATCGACATAGTGTATGACATGCCTGCAACAAATTGTCCGTACTGTGCCAGCCACTGGCTAACCAGATAAAAGGTTGCCATTGAGATATAGCCATATAAGGTATAACTGGCTAAATCGATAATTGAACAGCGATGTTCCGTAGAGCTGGTGGTTTTCTTTATGACAGGTAAGCGACGACCCGGATGGGGTGGGAACGTACAACGGCATAAAAACAGAGCGTTAATAAACATAATGCCTGCAGCAATCATAAAGGACCAACCGAACCACAGTTCAGCCCACACTAACAGGCTGATGATTAGCGGTAATAAAAATTGTCCGCTGGAAACAAATGCTTTAATTAAAATATTGGCTGTCCCCGGTGAGCGTGGAAAAGCTTCCATCAAACTGGGATAGGTGCCTGCATCGAGAAAACTGTTTGCCATTCCCGCCAGAAAGCCCAAACCATAAGCGATAATGATGTTATTGGTGTGCAGGATGCCAAAAAAGAAGGCCATATAGCAGCACATCCCGAGCATGATAAAAGGGCGGCGACCAAAGCGATCGGATAATAATCCTGCAAAAAGCAAGACACTTAATCGACCAATACCCAGCGATGAGATAACTATTGAGACGCCTGCGGCATTAGTCTGCCAAAGCGTCTCCAGCGAGGCCATATTCAGGCTCATCAAAATGACGCCCATACCATGCACCAGGTAATTAAAATACAACCCAAGTGCGGTAGGGAAATAGGGATTTTTCATAGGTTCTACTTAGCAAAGGTGCTTTAAAAAGTGAAGCGATGTTGTATCAGCATCCGTTCATTATTGTTGTAACAACGACAATTCCTTTCTTTGGAAAAATTAACAAAGGCGCTCCAGATCGTGTGCATATAATTCAGCGGCTACCGATTGATAGATCTTCCATTCAATAAAATTGCCATCAGGGTAGACACGTTGAAACGCGGTTAAGTCGGGGAAAAAACGCATGGTGTTGTTGCCGATGCGGTTATTTATTTTCTCTATGATGGCATGAAGATGTTTTTTTCGTTGCTGTCGCATAGCCAACAGTTGCTCGACCACACAATCAGGAATGGCACACTTGCCATTTTCCCATTGACGCCAGCTTTCACTGTCACCGGTCTGGGCAATCCAGGTCGCGCATTCATCAATAGTCATGGCAAAAATATGGCGAAGTGCCTGGAGTTCATAAGCGTTCATCGTGTAATGGCTGCATGAAATAAACAATAAAATATAAATAACATTATCAGCCTGCTGACGGCTTGAAGAGAGTCACAGTATCTTGTGCAACATTATTGGAAAGAGTGAGGGGCGAGGTAGCGAAGCGGAAAAATGTTAAAAAAAAAGCCCATCGTGGGAGATGGGCAAAGACTACACACAGCAATTCGTTGTTTCACTCAGGGGATTTCCATGCTTATAAATCAATATGTTGATTTATAACCGTGAGCTAATAGTAGGCATACGGACTTTTTGCGTCGATCAGATTCGTCTCATTAGTTTAAAAACTGTAAAGAATTTGCGACAGGTACTACCAGCTGAATGGCGGTAAGCAGGAAAATATGGGGAAGAGCAAGCAAATATCAATTAGCGGTGGTTAACAATCAGGCGGCAGAGCCGCCTGATGAGAAATTACTTATTCGGTTTCTCGATTTCGCCAAGTTCTTCGAGAACTTCTTCCGGGTGGTCCGTCGGCGGTGGGACTTCTTCCACCCACGCGGCAAAAAGACGCCAGGAAACGGCTAACAGAACCGGACCAATAAACAGACCGATCATCCCGAAAGCAATCAAACCACCAATAACGCCAGAGAGGATCAGGATCAGCGGTAAATCGGCACCCATGCGAATTAACATTGGGCGGATGACGTTATCCAGCGTGCCAACCACACCGCTCCACACTAACAATACCGTTCCCCAGGTGGTATCGCCGGTCCAGTAGAGCCAGATAATCGCCGGAATCAGTACCGGCAACGGTCCAAGCTGGACAAGGCAGGAGAGGATCATTAACACCGTTAGCAACGTTGCATAAGGTACGCCGGATACGGCGAGGCCGATACCGCCAAGCACTGCCTGTACTAACGCTGTCACCACCACACCCAGCGCCACCGCGCGGATAGCCTGTGCCGCCAGCAGCACGGCGGCATCACCGCGAACGCCTGCCAGACGGGTTGCAAAATGGCGAATGCCTTGTGCCACCTGTTCACCGCGCCAGTACAGCAGGGCACTGAAGAGAAGCATCAGCGCACAATGCACCATAAAGCGCCCGATATGCGCCGCCTGCCCAACGAACCAGGTGGTGGTGGTGCCAATATAAGGACGGACTTTCGCCATGATCGCCGTACCCCCCATATCCAGCAAGTTGTGCCAGCCTGCATATAGCTTCGCGCCAATCACCGGAATGGTATTAAGCCACGCCAGATCGGGTAACGTCATGTCACCGCTGGAAATGGCTTTAATTAGCGGGCCGCTGCCGTCGACGATACTGTTAACCAGCAAGGCAATAGGGATGATAAACACCATCACTAATAACAGCGTCATCACCAGAACGGCGAGAGAGCGGCGACCAAACATGATCTTTTGCAAACGTAACAATACCGGCCAGGTGGCGATAACCACCGTACCAGCCCATGCAAAGCCGAGAATAAAGGGTTGTACAATCCACAGACATGCCACAATCATGATGGCTAAAAAGAGCACCGAAAGCAGAATTTGTGCGACATCCCTGGGCTGACGAACATTTACCATAACTACTTTTCACCTTTTTTGTGCGTCAAATCGTCGACGCGACGTGAACACGCGAAACTCACCTGCATAATGATGAGCAATTTCAGCGGTTTTTAACAGGCCGATTCTGCCCTTAATTCTGATGGGCGTGTTAGAAAAAAATGTGGTACAACAACTCAGGCAACACGCAAACGATTTACTCGTCGTATTTCAAGTTGCATGTGCTGCGGCTACGTTCGTTCACCCCAGTCACTTACTATTGTAAGCTCCTGGAGTTCACTCGCTTGCCGCCTTCCTGCAACACGAAATCCATAGAGTAAATAAACATCACCTTTCAGTGCGCTATTGCAGCCGCCTGAAAGAATAGTGTATCGACCTACATCACAGACCGCAGGAAAGGGTCAATATAATGATTCCACAGATTTCCCAGGCACCCGGCGTCGTTCAACTGGTGCTTAATTTTTTGCAAGAGCTGGAGCAACAAGGTTTTACCGGCGATACGGCGACAAGTTATGCCGATCGTCTGACAATGTCGACCGACAACAGTATTTACCAACTTCTCCCCGATGCGGTGGTATTTCCGCGTTCAACCGCAGATGTGGCGCTGATCGCCCGTCTTGCCGCGCAGGAACGCTATTCATCGCTGATCTTTACCCCCCGCGGCGGCGGCACCGGCACTAACGGTCAGGCGCTCAACCAGGGAATTATTGTTGATATGTCCCGCCATATGAACCGCATCATCGAAATTAACCCTGAAGAGGGCTGGGTGCGCGTTGAGGCCGGGGTGATAAAAGACCAACTCAATCAGTACCTGAAACCGTTCGGCTACTTTTTTGCGCCGGAACTTTCGACCAGCAACCGGGCAACGCTCGGTGGGATGATCAATACCGATGCATCCGGTCAGGGATCGCTGGTCTATGGCAAAACGTCAGATCACGTACTTGGCGTACGCGCGGTGTTGTTGGGGGGCGATATTCTCGATACGCAACCTTTACCCGTCGAGCTGGCGGAAACGCTGGGTAAATCCAATACCACAATCGGGCGAATTTATAACACGGTTTATCAACGTTGCCGTCAGCAACGCCAGTTAATCATCGACAACTTCCCCAAACTTAACCGCTTTCTTACCGGTTACGATCTGCGTCATGTCTTTAACGATGAGATGACCGAGTTCGACCTGACGCGCATTCTGACGGGTTCAGAAGGGACGCTGGCCTTTATTACCGAAGCGCGGCTGGATATTACGCCCTTGCCTAAAGTGCGCCGTCTGGTGAACGTCAAATATGACTCTTTTGACTCTGCGCTGCGTAACGCGCCGTTTATGGTTGAGGCGCGAGCGCTTTCGGTAGAGACGGTTGACTCAAAAGTGCTGAATCTGGCGCGGGAAGATATTGTCTGGCATTCCGTCAGCGAGTTGATTACCGATGTGCCAGACAAAGAGATGCTCGGGCTGAACATTGTGGAATTTGCTGGTGATGATGAGACGCTGATTGATGAGCGAGTAAATGCACTCTGTGCGCGGCTGGATGAACTTATCGCCAGTCAGCAAGCAGGTGTGATCGGCTGGCAGGTATGCAGTGAGCTGGCAGGTGTTGAGCGTATTTATGCGATGCGCAAAAAAGCTGTTGGTCTGCTCGGTAATGCCAAAGGTGCCGCTAAGCCAATTCCGTTTGCTGAGGATACCTGCGTACCGCCGGAACACCTGGCGGATTATATTGCTGAATTTCGCGCGCTGCTCGACAGCCACGGCTTAAGCTACGGTATGTTCGGTCACGTCGACGCAGGTGTCTTGCACGTCCGTCCTGCGCTGGATATGTGCGATCCGCAACAAGAGATTTTGATGAAGCAAATCTCTGATGACGTGGTGGCGCTGACTGCGAAATACGGTGGTTTGTTGTGGGGCGAGCACGGCAAAGGTTTTCGCGCTGAATACAGCCCGGCGTTTTTCGGTGAGGAACTTTTTGCAGAACTGCGCAAAGTGAAAGCGGCATTTGACCCGCATAACCGACTCAACCCAGGGAAGATTTGCCCGCCAGAAGGTCTCGATGCGCCGATGATGAAAGTGGACGCGGTGAAGCGCGGTACATTCGATCGGCAGATCCCCATTGCGGTACGCCAGCAGTGGCGCGGTGCGATGGAGTGTAACGGCAACGGTTTATGCTTCAACTTTGATGCCCGTAGTCCGATGTGTCCGTCGATGAAGATTACCCAGAACCGGATTCATTCACCGAAAGGGCGCGCAACGCTGGTGCGTGAATGGCTGCGCTTGTTGGCGGATCGCGGCGTTGACCCACTCAAACTGGAACAAGAACTGCCTGAATCCGGCGTCAGTTTACGGACGTTAATTGCTCGCACGCGCAATAGCTGGCATGCGAATAAAGGCGAATACGACTTCTCACACGAAGTCAAAGAGGCAATGTCGGGCTGTCTGGCCTGTAAAGCGTGTTCGACCCAGTGCCCCATCAAAATTGATGTGCCGGAGTTTCGCTCTCGTTTTCTGCAGCTCTATCACACCCGTTATTTACGCCCGCTGCGCGACCACCTCGTCGCTACGGTCGAGAGCTACGCGCCGCTGATGGCACGCGCGCCGAAAACCTTTAACTTCTTCATTAACCAGCCGCTGGTGCGCAAACTCTCGGAAAAACATATCGGCATGGTTGATTTGCCACTGCTGTCGGTCCCCTCGCTGCAACAACAAATGGTGGGGCATCGCTCGGCAAACATGACGCTGGAACAGCTTGAAGCTCTCAATGCAGAGCAGAAAGCGCGCACGGTGTTGGTGGTGCAGGACCCCTTTACCAGCTATTACGATGCGCAAGTGGTGGCGGATTTTGTCCGTCTGGTCGAAAGATTAGGTTTCCAGCCTGTGTTACTGCCATTTTCGCCAAATGGCAAAGCCCAGCATATCAAAGGCTTTCTTAATCGTTTTGCGAAGACGGCGAAAAAGACGGCGGATTTCCTCAACCGTATGGCGAAGCTGGGGATGCCAATGGTGGGCGTCGATCCGGCGCTGGTACTTTGTTATCGCGATGAATATAAACTGGCGCTGGGCGAGGAACGCGGCGAGTTTAACGTCTTACTGGCGAATGAATGGCTGGCAAGCGCACTTGAGTCACAGCCAGTGGCTACAGTCAGCGGTGAACCATGGTATTTCTTTGGTCACTGTACCGAAGTTACCGCTTTGCCGGGCGCGCCAGCACAATGGGCCGCGATATTTGCCCGTTTTGGCGCGAAACTGGAAAATGTCAGCGTGGGTTGCTGCGGCATGGCAGGGACTTACGGACATGAAGCGAAAAACCATAAAAATTCGCTCGGGATCTATGAGTTATCCTGGCATCAGGCGATGCAGCGACTGCCGCGTAATCGCTGTCTGGCGACCGGATATTCCTGCCGTAGCCAGGTAAAACGGGTCGAAGGCACGGGGGTACGCCATCCTGTGCAGGCTTTACTGGAGATTATTAAATGATATGGAAACGAAAAATCACCCTGGAAGCACTGAATGCCATGGGTGAAGGAAACATGGTGGGGTTGCTGGATATTCGCTTTGAACATATTGGTGATGACACCCTTGAAGCGACAATGCCAGTAGACTCGCGGACAAAGCAGCCTTTCGGGTTGCTGCATGGAGGGGCATCCGTGGTACTGGCCGAAAGTATCGGTTCCGTTGCCGGTTATTTATGTACCGAAGGTGAGCAAAAGGTGGTTGGTCTGGAAATCAATGCTAACCACGTCCGCTCGGCACGAGAAGGGCGGGTGCGCGGCGTATGCAAACCGTTGCATCTCGGTTCGCGTCACCAGGTCTGGCAGATTGAAATCTTCGATGAGAAAGGGCGTTTGTGCTGTTCGTCACGATTAACGACCGCCATTTTGTGACGTTGTCACCAGAAAAGTGTGACGCATATTGCTTTTGGTCATTATCTGCACAGTAAACGGTGGTATACTGTGCAGGTCTTGTCTAAAAGCGAGGATGCTATGTCTACTCAACTTGATCCCACCCAGCTGGCCATTGAATTTTTACGCCGTGACCAGAGCAATCTTTCACCTGCCCAATATCTCAAACGTCTGAAACAACTAGAACTTGAATTTGCTGACCTGCTTACTCTCTCT
>ENA-OXVH01000393-OXVH01000393.1-human-gut-metagenome-genome-assembly--contig:-NODE-393-length-13626-cov-10.6576_pt1 | contig 13626 bp, 7 predicted proteins | sample MGYA00249247_ERZ652690 | MGnify/ENA primary metagenome ERZ652690 (study PRJEB26925, sample SAMN05826950) | human gut metagenome | biome: ENVO:2100002; feature: ENVO:00000062; material: ENVO:00002003... | reverse complement strand
ACACCCTAGAGTTCGTCGGCAGCGTCAGATGTGTATAAGAGACAGCTTTATAATTATCCGGAAGTGGAATTTATCATAAAACTCCTGCGACACACTACTTGCAAAGAAAGCTGCGACTACTGCCATACGCAATTGGATGTGCTCCATAACCTAAAAACATTTTTCGGATATGAGCGCTTCCGGACATACGAAAGCGAGCCACTGCAAGAACGTGCTGCCCAAGCTGCGGTAAAAGGGAAATCGCTGCTGGCAATATTTCCTACCGGCGGTGGTAAATCACTTACCTTCCAACTGCCTGCACTCATGGCGGGCCACTCCGTGCACGGGCTTACGGTTGTCATCTCCCCCTTGCAGTCCTTGATGAAAGACCAGGTAGACAACCTTGCCGACAGAGGCATCACGGATGCCGTAACCATAAATGGGATGTTAGACCCCATCACAAGATCGCTATCCATACAAAGAGTACAAGACGGAGAAGCCTCGTTGTTGTATATCTCTCCCGAAATGCTCCGTTCAAAAACAATCGAGAAAATATTGATGGCGCGCCACGTTGTAAGGTTTGTGATAGACGAAGCGCACTGCTTTTCTTCATGGGGGCAGGATTTCAGAGTTGACTATCTCTACATTGGCAAATTCATCCAAAAATACCAGCAAAAGAAAAAATGCAAAACCCCGATACCTGTATCCTGTTTCACGGCCACGGCAAAACAGAAAGTAATCCAAGACATCTGTGACTATTTCAAGCAGACTTTGGATTTGAACTTGGAATTATTCGCATCAACAGCCTCAAGAACAAATCTACACTATTCCGTCATACATGTAGAGAATGACAATGACAAATATTTAAAACTGAGAGAACTTGTAGCAGAAGCCGATTGTCCGACAATTGTTTACGTGTCACGCACCAAACGAACAAAGGAACTGGCTGCAAAACTGACTCGTGACGGTTACAAGGCACTCCCTTTCAATGGGAAAATGGAAGCCGATGAAAAAATTGCCAACCAAGATGCTTTTATGAACGATCAGGCACACATCATCGTGGCCACGTCTGCATTTGGTATGGGAGTCGATAAGAAAGATGTCGGTCTTGTAGTGCATTATGATATTTCCGATTCGCTGGAGAATTATGTACAGGAAGCTGGCAGGGCAGGTCGTGATCCTGGTCTTAGCGCACGTTGTTATGTGCTTTACAGTGACAATGATTTGGACAAGCATTTTATATTGCTAAACCAAACGAAACTTAGCATTAGTGAAATACAACAGGTATGGAAAGCCGTCAAAGACCTTACCAAACACCGTATGAAAGTCAACTGTTCTGCGTTGGAAATTGCCCGGCAAGCAGGATGGGATGATTCGGTATCTGACATTGAGACCCGTGTACGGACAGCATTAGCAGCTTTGGAACAAAGCGGATACTTGGTAAGAGGAAACAATGTACCTCATGTATATGCCACGGGAATAATGGTAAAGAATATGGACGAAGCAAGAGAACGCATAGCAGCATCACTACTTTTTGGCAGCGATGAAATAGAAAAGGCAGTCCGTATCATCAAGTCATTGATTTCTCAAAAACATATCGCCAAGGCTCAAGATTCGGAAGCAGAATCACGAATCGATTATCTGGCAGACATTTTGGGACTAAGCAAAAGAGATGTTATATCTGTAGTGGAGCGCATGCGACAGGAAGGTATATTGGCAGACAGTAAAGATATATCTGCCTATTTGCAGGATGCAGGTGATTCGGAACGAAAGTCACAAATTCTCCTCGAACGCTTTGCAAAACTTGAACAATACATCCTTAATCATATTCCCGACGGAGCTTTACGAATATCATGCAAGCAACTGAATGAAAATGCAGTGAACGATGGCATCAATACATCCAAAGAAAAAGATATCCGGACACTACTCTATTTCCTCACCGTCAAGGGATATACGCGTAAAAAAGAAGATGCGGCTCGTAACATGGAGATAAGTCGTCAGGCAGACCTAGAATCCACCATCAGGCGATTTGAGAAACGATTGGAAATAAGTCGCTTTGCCGTGGAATGGCTATACAAATTAGCTTTTGATGCAGAAAAAAAGAATGCACTCGACAAAGCCATCCAGTTCTCCGTAGTAGAGCTTCTGAACCGAATAAAATCAAATTCCCAATCCCTTTTTGGCGGACTTGATGACATTCAATTAGAAGACGTGGAAGAAGCACTTCTGTATTTGTCGAAAATCGGTTCACTAAAACTTGAAGGCGGATTTTTGGTACTTTATAATGCCATGAATATCCAAAGAATAAAGGACAACAAGTCGAGATACAAGCAAGACGACTATCGGATGCTCAACGAATTCTACAAGTTGAAAATCCAGCAAGTGCATATTGTAGGCGAATATGCCAATCTGATGGTAAGAGATTATCATGCGGCCTTGCAATATGTTCAGGACTATTTCCAAATGGACTACAGAAAGTTTGTCATAAAATATTTCAAAGGAGACAGAGCAAACGAGATACAACGTAACTTGACACCACAGAAGTACAAACAATTGTTCGGACAATTATCCAAACGGCAAATGGATATTATTTCCGACAAGGGTTCACGTTGCATTGTAGTCGCAGCCGGCCCAGGTAGTGGAAAGACACGTGTATTGGTCCACAAACTGGCCTCACTTCTGCTACTTGAAGATGTGAAACACGAACAGCTCCTGATGCTGACCTTTTCAAGGGCAGCCGCTACGGAATTCAAAAAAAGGCTCATGGAGTTGATAGGCAACGCCGCCCACTTTGTCGAAATAAAAACATTCCACTCCTATTGTTTCGACCTATTGGGACGGATAGGAAATCTTGAAGAATCAAGAAATGTCGTTTCAAATGCAGCCGAGATGATATGTCAAGGAGAAGTGGAACCCAATAAGATTGGCAAGACGGTGTTAGTCATAGATGAGGCTCAGGATATGGGAGCTGAAGAGCATGCGCTTGTAAAGGCTTTAATGACTAATAATGAGGAGATGCGTGTGATAGCAGTGGGAGACGATGACCAGAACATCTATGAATTCCGCGGTTCCGATTCCGGTTATATGTACCGACTGGCACAAGAAAGTGGAAGCACGTTTGTCGAAATGACCGAAAATTACCGCAGTGCGCGCCAGCCGGTAGATTTTGCCAACGGATTCTTGAAAAACATACATAAAAGGATAAAAAGTATACCAATTATCTCCATGAGAAAAGAAAAGGGTTGGGTTGAAGTGATACGCTATCAATCGGAATATATGTATCAGCCACTCGTCGAAAACTTGCTTCAACATAGGGATAAAGGAACTTCTTGTGTACTGACCCAAACAAATGAAGAGGCCGTTATCCTGATGGCTCTTTTGCGGAAACATGGCATAAACAGTAAACTGATACAATCAATGGACGGCCTACGTTTTTGGAATATGGCTGAAATGAGATATTTCCTGAGGTATATAAACAAGCGGATAAAAACACCGTTAATCACGGAAGAGCTGTGGGAAGAAGCCAAGCATAACACCTTCTCTACTTATGACAGGAGTCTAAGCTTGATGTATGTGAAACGTTGTGTGGAACAGTTTGAACAAACCAACAAGACTAAATATTTCAGTGACTTCAAAGAATTTGTATTTGAGTCGTCGGTGGAAGACTTCTGCGACGTATCAGGAGCCGACGTTGTGGTATCAACTATTCACAAGGCCAAAGGCAGAGAGTTTGACGATGTGTATATGTTCATATCCGACAATTATGTAAAGGATGCCCATCTGATGCGTCGATATTACGTAGGAATAACCCGTGCGAAAAACAGACTGTTCATACATACAAACGGTGATTGTTTCAATCATTTGAGTGCAGACCGATATCTCATGGATCAGCGACAATATGACATGCCTGAAGAAATTGTACTGCAACTCTCTCACAAAGATGTCAATTTGGGATTCTTCAAAGAACGAAAACAAGAAATCTTGGCATTGAGAGGAGGAGACTCCTTGACTCACAGTAATTTCTTTTTGTATAGTTCATTGACTGATAAACCCATAGCTAAGTTATCATCAAAAATGCAGGATACATTATCCGAATGGGAACAAAGAGGTTACAAGGTGAAATCCGCATCTGTACGGTTCGTGGTGGCATGGAAACCTAAAGATGCACAAAAGAATGAACCGGAAACAGCTGTTCTTTTGGCTGACTTGATGCTTTCTTTGTAAGCTAAAACGTTTGAAATTATCACAATATCATTACCTTTGTGATAAGAATTAAAATATTATACGAATAATAAGGGAATAATGCAAATACATAACAATACATTGATGGCGGAATGTTCAACTTATGATTTCAAGGAAATGTTGGAACGTAAGAAAGTAAAGTCATGGCTTAAATCCATATCGGCTTTTGCCAATACGGATGGTGGCAGTTTGTTCTATGGAGTGAACGACGACAGAGTGATTGTAGGTTTAAATAATCCACAAGCCGATGCCGACTTTATCAGCGAAACCATCAAGGCAAGACTTGACCCTGTGCCGGAAATACAACTTATTCCGATTGAACACGAAGGACATACCCTACTTGAAGTAAAAGTAAAGGCAGGAACGCTGACACCTTATTATTACTATCAAGACGGGACACGTACCGCATATGTACGAGTGGGTAATGAAAGCGTAGAGTGTAATTCGCAACAACTTCTTTCGTTGGTATTGAAAGACACGCACATGACATGGGATTCTCTTCCTACCCAAGTGGATGCCAGCAAGCACTCTTTCATCATCCTGGCCAATACATTCCGCGAGCAAACCCATCAAGAATGGAATGACAAGTATCTGGAATCATTCGGTCTGGTTACTCCTGAAGGTAAACTGACCAATGCCGGATTACTGTTTGTGGATAACTGCACGGTATTTCAATCGCGTATTTTCTGTACCCGTTGGACTGGACTTTATAAGGATGATGCTATCAGTTCCGTAGAGCATCGGGCTAACCTTGTATTGCTATTGAAATATGGCATGGACTTCATCAAGAACTACACTATGAGCGGATGGGTAAAGATGCCCAATTATCGCCTAAATCTTCCCGACTATTCCGACCGTGCCATCTTTGAAGGACTGGTAAACCACCTTATCCATAGAGATTATACCGTGATGGGTGGTGAAGTACATATAGACATTTATGATGACCGCGTAGAACTGGTATCACCCGGTGCTATGCTTGACGGTACACAAATTCAAGACCGTGACATATTCAAAGTGCCTTCTATGCGCCGTAATCCCGTCATTGCGGACGTGTTCACACAGTTGGACTATATGGAGAAACGTGGTTCCGGCTTACGCAAAATGCGGGAACTTACGGAGAAGCTGCCTAATTTCCTGCAAGGAAAAGAACCGCAATATCAAACGGAAGCGACCTCTTTCTACACCACATTCTATAATCTGAACTGGAACGAAAACGGAAGAATACCTGTTGAAGAAGTAGCCAACAGGGTAAATAGTACCCTCGAAAAGTACCCTGTAAACAAAGAAAGTTCGGTCGAAAAGTTCGGTGTAAACTGCAAAAGTTCGGAGATAATGCAAAAAGGTTTGGAGAAAAAGTTCGGAGATTCGAAAAACAAATCTAAAAGCATTGGGAAAACCGCACAAAAGATTATTGATTTCGTCATTTCCGACCCTTCAATGTCTGCAATTTCAAAGCTTCGTTCTATGGGAATCTTGTCTCGTGAAGGAGCAGACCATGGTGGCTATTGGCGCATTGTAATTAATCCTCAAACCGAGCAATAAACCTATGGGAACATCTTTCATTCCACTTTGTGCAATAATTGCTGTTTTGATTATCGCCTTTTTGTTTGCTTCCTTGCCGCAAGTAAGCCACAAAATGCGATACAGAGTGCTTTATGCAATAGCCATCATCATGCTATTTGCCGTTATTCCTATCAGTGAGTGTATGGCTAAGAATACCCAAAATTCAAACAGCAATTATCTGCTTGTTCTGATATTCGATATTGCAGTAGGTTATTTCTGTATGTACATTGCCGCATTACTGAAATTCAATGTCCTTAAACGAAAGAATCAAGCATTGGAAAATGCCTTGACCAAAAAGCAACAAGAAAATGTAGCAATCCTATTGGAACATCAGAATGAAAAGCAACAAGCACTTCAGCAAAGAGAACTTGAATGGTTAGCAGATAAAATCAAGATGTTCACAGAGGAAGAGCAGAAAGCTATTCTTGCCAGTGCTTGCGCATTCGCAGAACACGGTTTGATAATCACTCCCTCAATAACTATTCAGCAAACAGATACATGTAGTCAACAATATCTTATGTATTTTGTTTGTTCTGCCTTTTTCAACATGGGTAAGAAGCGGAATAATATTGTAAGTTTCTTATTTCAAGTCTTTCCCCTCTATTTCCCTGCTGGAGAAAGTGCTTTGGCTAAAAAGATGCCGGGATTGGAAAAAGTTAGGGAGAAAAGGGAAAAAGAAAATCAATCCAAGTAGGTTTTACAATATATACTATTGAAGTATATTCCAATATAGAGTCGTTTTCCGACATCTATTTGTTTATAAAACATTACAATCAGAAATGACAACATGACAATGGATATAACAGAAGAAGTCAAAAACATATTGATGAAGATCCAGGTAGAAGATCGTGAATCTTTTGCTAAATTTTCTTTTGAGCATGCCAGTTGTTTTACTGAGGCAAACGGTGATTGGCTTTTCCCAGCTTTGTATGAGTTCTATACGGAAGAAGTCAAGAATCCAATGATTGTTGGACTATTACAAGAGTTAGGGATGCTTTTTCATCATGAAAGTATGAAAGCCCCTCTCGCAGAAATTACCTCTCTTGACAGAAGCCTTTGTCTTGATGAATCTAACGTATTTGAGTACATTGTTAATCAACAAAGACTTGCATCGAAAGACATAAAGAATGTTGAATATTTGAAATCGCCATATAGGACAAAGACAGAAGTTCTTCCCTTCCGTCATATTTCGCCTATTGACTATGACTGGTTAATTATTGAATACGGCGGTATCGCACATCCTTATATTTTAGCAGACATAGCTGGAGTTTTGATATATAGCCAGAAGATAAAAGAGTCATTCAGTTATTTGCACAGAAGCGTCAACCTCTTGACTGAGTTTCCCAATAAGCACTGGAATAGCGAACTTGCGGTAACTGGAGCCGCTAATACATTTCGATGGCTGAGACTTATGTGTCAAGATGATATTGACTTGTCAAGAAAGATATTCAAGTACAATTATCTTTATTTGTCAAGAATGGCTTGTATAACAAAGGATGATTTATTAGAACAGTCTGCGTATGTTAATCGAGCGGCCTTAGTAAAGATGCCATTAGCATACACCTTTCTCCCATTTTTAGGACAAAATCCTGATTTCCTATATATATCAGATTTGTACTATGCACATTTCTGTAATCAAACAGCGACAGACGTTTCAATGATTACGAAAAGCAACTACTATATGAAGTCACTCACATATTATCGTAATGCCTCTTTATGGCCTAATGATACTGGAGGTTATGTTGACATGACAGATGAAACATATGAACAGTTGGTAGAAAGGAAACATAAAAATGCAATAATGAATGCTTATGAATATTGGAAAGAATTAAATAGAGGAGAAGATGTCCTTACAGAATCTGATACAGATAGAATTTTTATACTTATTGAGCAAGAGTACAACAATAATTTCAATCGATTTCGCGATAATATATTAAACTTTAACAAATATAAGCTATGAAGTTTTTTGATTTTCTGTTTAACAAATCAAACAATGAGAATGCAGTGGTGAAGACACTTTCACCGATTGAGCAAGTAGTAAAAGAAAGTGTCGAGCATTTGAAGAAATGCTCAGGTACGTTGACATCCGAGAAGTTGGAGGCAGAAGCTATAAATCTCGCTTCTTATATCTTTCTTCGGGAAAGTGATAAAGTACAATTTGAACTTGATTTCCTGACAAAAGGGCTAGTAGACAAAGTTCCATCAGGAGATTATACTTTTGCTGATAAAGTGTTTCCGCTGATGGTAAAATACGGTGAAGAATTGTATACCGAAAAACATGCTTCATTTGGCAAGAACCAGGGATACAAACTGAACGTTACAATAGACCCAGACCTCGCAAGTTTCTTAAAGGGATATTATAAGAGTGTACACAAAGTCAATGGTGGTGAATCCAAGCCACAACCGTTTATATCCCAATCAAATAATGCTCAGAATGAAAGAATTGATTTGGGATTATCGTCTGGAATCCTATGGGCAACTTGTAATATTGGCGCATCGTCACCTTCCGAAATTGGTGATTTTTTTGCATGGGGAGAAAAAGAGCCCAAGGATGCATACGGATGGGAGACCTATAAATTGTGTCGAGGTTCATACAATTCAATTTTCAAATACACCGAAGCTGACGGAAAAAATGTTCTGGATTCTCAGGATGATGTTGCAAAATCTAGGCTTGGTGGAGAATGGAGGATTCCGACCAAAGAGGACATGAAAGAACTCGTAGAAGAATGTGAATGGAAGTGGACAAGCCAAAATGGTCAATTAGGATGGAAGGTTATTGGCTCCAATAACAATTACATCTTTCTTCCTGCATCAGGATCAGCAAGTTCGTATAGAATAGCTGGCGTTAATGAATTAGGGAGATATTGGACAGCAACAAGAGATGAAAGCAATTATTCTGCATACAACCTAAGGTTCAAAGACGGAACAGATACTATTGTCGTGGTTGATGATACGCGATTCTATGGTAGAACTGTTCGCCCTGTTCTTGGTCTGCCTGTCAAACGAGCTGTGAAAGAAGAACAAAAAGAAGAAGAGCAGGAAAAACTTCCATATCCGTTAAAGAAAATCACGTTGGCAGCATTGTTGAAAAACAGAATGACACTAGACACTGCTTCTGCAATTTCTTACATACGTACCATATTAAACATTCTAGAAATCGACCGAGAAGACTATGAGAAGTTTAACGATGAAGATTTTATGACAATTTACAATGCATTCGCAAAGATTGATGCATTAATACCAACCCAACTGGGACTAAGCCAAAATGCTACTCGTATTGCAGTTACCAGTAGAATTGCAGGACTATTGGCACAATCTGTATGTAAAAATAACAAAGCAGATTATAATGATAATGATGCAAAGTTTTATGCTCTTGGTGGCGAAACTATGTGGGAAATGGTCGAATGGCAATATGTTATGATTTATTACAATTTCCATACCGAAAAAGAGCAGAATAATCTTATAAAACTTGTTAACAATGCAGTAGAAAAGGCTATCATTAAGATGATGGTAGAAAGCGAATACTCACAACATGAACAACAGTGTATGATTGAAGGATCAAAATCAATTATGTTAGATAAAATGGTTGGGGTTTCAATCTATGGAATGTTTTCTCGTATATTTCCTACGCTATTTTGACCAATTTTAAATGTTTAATTCTGTGACTCTTTTATTTCATAAAGCCAAAGCAAAAATCGGGTTTGTCATCTGAACTGTGTCAGGCTGATGACAGACCCGATTGAAAAAAGTCTTTCCCGAAAACTGAGATATAATGTCAGTTACAGAAAGGGAACTTATGTATTTATCTCACACTTCTTGGACTACATCTTTTTAAGGTAGATAAGGAAGTTGCTCAAATGAGTTATTGAAATCACGATTGTTTCATGGCTGCTGAGCTGGAAGTTTTATATGGTAAAATGGATCTATAACATCCATTGAGAAACATCTCATTCCGTATCGAGTTTAGATTTTGTGCAAGTGATTTCAATCAAATGTTGATGCTGTTCCTTCACTGCCTGATACATCGAATAATATGTAAAGTATCAATAGATACGCTACACTTTTTCTTTTCGTAGGCAAATCTTAATCCGTATTTTCGTAGCATGAAAGAAGATATACGGAAAATACGGATGCGCCAAAAATGGCTTGAGCTATACGCCGAAACGGGTTCTGTGACAAAAACTGCCCTTCGGTGCGGGATTGCCCGTTCCACGTTATACCGTTGGATAAATCGCGAGAAAGAACAAGGTAAGTCGGAATTGTCCGACAAGTCTAAACGCCCATCAAGACTTGCCAATATGAAGATAACACCTGAAATTGAAACCATTATCCTTAATCTGCGTGAGACGAGAAGATGGGGAGCACAACGGATTGCCAACCATCTGTTTAGGAAGAAAATAAAGCTCTCAGCCATGACGGTGTGGCGTGTGTTAAAAAAGCATCAGGTCAAAGCTGTTGTGAAACGGCGTAAAAAGTCAGACTATATCCGATATAGTAAAGAAATTCCCGGGGAAAGGGTTCAGCTGGATGTAATGAAAGTACGAAACGGAGCATACCAGTTCACGGCCATAAATGATTGTACCCGTTTGAGAACCATTCGTGTATATCCCAATAAAAAAGCGGAAAGTACAATTCATTTTTTAGGAGAGATACTGAACACCTTTCCTTTTCCCGTTCAGCGGATACAAACTGATTGGGGAACAGAATTTTTCAATTATGACTTCCAATATGAACTGCATGACCATTTTATCAAATTCAGACCAATCAAACCAAGGACTCCGCATCTGAATGACAAAGTTGAAAGGTCTCAGCAGACCGATAAGACAGAGTTTTGGAATCTTATAGATTTGTCGGACAAGACACTTGATTTGAATGTGATGGCTATGGAATGGCAGGAGTTCTACAATAAGAAACGACCACATTCCTCACTGAACGGCAAGACTCCGATGCAAAAACTCAAGTCTGTCAAGCACCTTGTTCCGATCCAGCCCGATGTGAGTGAAAAATTCTGGGAGTCAAACGAAGAAATTCTTCCACGTAATTACAAGTATCTTAAATTCATAAAACATCGAAATAAGAAAACTGTTATTCGATAAGCCGTGGAGAATCAAAATATATCGCAGATTATTTTACGCTTTTAAACTCATCGGTCGGGGAACGGCCAGCGCCAAGGGGCGGGACCACCCGTCCCGACGAGCGTAAAAATCCAGTAAGCTAATGTAGCGAATCTGTTGTTATAGCACAAATAATCAGATACTGTTTCACTGAGTGTGTTTGAGCAAAGGCACAAAAAATAGTATCTTATTTGATTAATGAAAGGGAAAGTATTCTGATTATACATCAACCAAGAAGCCAAAGAATACTTTCAGTATTCAAGCTCCTCTATTGTAGACATCAGAGATTTAGTCATGGATATACCGTTTAATCATATTGTCAAAATTTGCTTTAAATTCTTGTACATCGATAGAAATTGAACTTAAAAAAGGATTAAAGATTTTACAACCATTCCGTCCCCAATATCCTAACTGGCTATTAAGCCAGTTTTTCGCATTTTGGCGCCCCAACTCACCTCCTGCATTTATTTGTTCCAAGGAATATTCTCGGAAGCAGAATTGTTTTGTGTAACCATTTGCAATCTTAGACCATAATGGGTCTGCATCAGAGAGGTTATACAAATAGGCCGCCAATAGTCTTTCAGGAGATTTATTTCCTGGTAATATCAAAATATTATCTGCATTGTTGACTTTTTTTAAATCATTTCTGTTTGTTCTAACATCCCCGTCCAATATGACAATAGAATAAGGATATCTAAATGCTGGTACTCTTTTGGTGACAAGTTCCATTAATGTTGAACATGGCAAAGTTACATCAACAAAATCCAACACAGAAGCTTTAGTCTTTAATATAGCTTTTACAAATAATATATTTTCCTTGTCTTCGGTATATACTGTAATTTTGTTTTTCTTGCGATTGTTACCTTCTGCAACAACATTTAAGTCCAACTGAATACCTTTGAAGTTCACACCTTGTTTAATTGCTATCTTATCATCAACCTTCTTAAGGTAGAGAACTTTTACTTGGTTGGCTGTTTCTTCTTTTTTATTTACTTCTTGAACTAAATCGTCCATCGCCTTAAGAAGAGACATTGAATGAGTAGTAAATAAAATTTGCAAATTCAGTTTTGATGCATATCTACGTAAAATTCTTAATAACTCAACTTGGGATGCAGGATACATTGTAGCATCCATCTCATCAATGGCCAAAATACCGCCTTTGTACTGTCGGGGATATTTGTCATGTAATCTTTTAAAAGAAAATAATGCTAAGATAATTTTACCTAGATTATCTTGTCCCATAGAGTTTTGATTCCAATCGTATAATTCAGTGGATACACCTATTGATTGCTTGTTTTTTGAAGTTATTGTTGTTGCAGAAGAAATAGGGGTTTGTACTATTAGAATTTTATTGTGTAATTGTTTGAACTCATTTAATTCCTCTGGAGTTAATAATGTGTCATCAGTTATAATTTTGGCTTCCTCTGCCATAGGGACTAGCCGCTTTAAACTTAAAAAGATTGTGGGAAAAGAGAGATATCCATCTCCTTCTTGCCTTGCTCCTTTCTTCCAAAATCGCACATTGGGGTCTCCAGTACGTTTAATGCTTTCAACGGTAAAATCATCTACTCCAGCATCAAAGGAAATGGTCCATTCATGACCTTTAGGCCTATCAAAAGTAGGGGATAATCTAAACTTATCTTTGAATGCAGAAATATAGCTACCGCCACACAAAGGTTTTTCCGCTCTCATTGGATCCTCTGCCTTAAGAGTGAAGGTTTGTGTTACAATAGCAAGTAATGTTGACTTTTGAGTTCCGTTTTGTCCTGCAATAGCTGTTAATTGAGAGCCTACTTCAAAGTCTTCATTTTGGAAGCCTCGAAACCTTTCGATATGAATGTGAGTTATTTTCACTTTGTTAAATGATTAAATAATTTGTGTTTGGGAATAACTATATCGTCACAAAATATCATTATTTCTTCACCTTTCCCTGAGTTACTCGCACTATAATTCAATTCAAAACATTGTTGTCTATATTTTGAATATAGGCTGGTTATGAATGGCACATTATCATAAGAGACAATCCACTTACAATTTACTATCTCACTTATAGCATTTGCGATATTTTGATGATCTGTGTCATTATAGTAGTTCAGATAAAGCCCTTTCCCTTTTATATAGTAGGGTGGATCTAAATATAATAGAGTATTGTAAGGTAATTCATCTTTTAATCGTTGTACTAAAGTAACAGCATCGTCATTTGTTAGATGAATTCTATCAGCGTAGTCTGCTATACGTTGAATCCTTTTTATCAAATCTTCCTTGTTAAACCTTGCATCAATCTTGTAATTTCCTGTTTGGTCGTATCCACCTATGATTCCGGCCTTTAAAATTCCAGAACGATTTGTTCTATTTAGGAAAAAAGTAGAGAACCCTAAATTTAATAAATCAACATTTCCATTTTCTTTATTCTGCTGAAACTCTTTTTGCTTAAACCATGTTTCGACATTTATGGGAGTATCCTTAATTAATTGACAAAGAGCATCCGTGCTATTAAGAACACTATACCAAAAGGCATAAATAGATATGTCTTTATCGTTTATATATATATCACTAACATATTCATTAAAGAGCAAAGATAAAGCAACAGAACCACCTCCTACATATGGCTCAACATAAGTACCATCGAGCAATGCATTTTCTTTGAGTAAACATTGTACGAAATCTGCGACTTTTGCCTTTCCACCGGGATATCTTAGAGGTGATAAAAACTCCATAATATCTGTCT
>ENA-OXVH01000387-OXVH01000387.1-human-gut-metagenome-genome-assembly--contig:-NODE-387-length-13772-cov-56.9387_pt1 | contig 13772 bp, 10 predicted proteins | sample MGYA00249247_ERZ652690 | MGnify/ENA primary metagenome ERZ652690 (study PRJEB26925, sample SAMN05826950) | human gut metagenome | biome: ENVO:2100002; feature: ENVO:00000062; material: ENVO:00002003... | reverse complement strand
CACGTCGCGGTCATTAGCATGGACAGCGATCCGGCGAAAATCTTTCAATTAGATGATTCTCAAGGGCCGGAAAAAATAAAATTATTTTCAATGCTAAATCATGAAAAAGGTCTATACTATTTGGCCCGTGATTTGCAGTGTTCTATTGATCCCCATAATTACCTTTTTATTCTTGTTTGCGCAAATAACGCATGGCAAAACATTCCTGCCGAGCGGCTTCGCTCATGGTTGGATAAAATGAATAAATGGAGCAGGTTAAACCATTGTTCGCTTTTGGTAATTAATCCCGGAAATAATAACGATAAACAATTTTCATTGTTGCTTGAGGAATACCGTTCACTTTTTGGTCTTGCCAGTTTGCGTTTTCAGGGCGACCAACATTTGCTGGATATTGCCTTCTGGTGCAACGAAAAAGGGGTCAGCGCCCGTCAGCAGCTTAGCGTTCAGCAACAAAAGGGTATCTGGACCTTAGTTCAAAGCGAAGAGGCGGAGATCCAACCACGCAGCGACGAAAAACGCATTCTGAGTAATGTTGCTGTACTGGAAGGTGCGCCGCCGCTATCAGAACACTGGCAACTGTTCAACAATAACGAAGTCCTGTTCAATGAAGCCCGTACCGCTCAGGCGGCGACGGTGGTCTTTTCTTTACAGCAAAATGCGCAAATCGAGCCACTGGCCCGCAGCATTCATACTCTGCGTCGCCAGCGCGGTAGTGCGATGAAAATCCTCGTACGGGAAAATACCGCTAGCCTGCGCGCCACCGATGAACGTTTGTTATTGGCCTGCGGTGCAAATATGGTTATCCCATGGAATGCCCCACTCTCCCGCTGTCTGACGATGATCGAAAGCGTGCAAGGGCAGAAGTTTAGTCGCTATGTGCCGGAAGATATCACTACCTTGCTGTCAATGACCCAGCCGCTCAAACTGCGTGGTTTCCAGAAGTGGGATGTGTTCTGTAATGCCGTCAACAACATGATGAATAACCCTCTATTACCTGCCCACGGTAAAGGCGTTCTGGTTGCCCTACGTCCGGTACCGGGTATCCGCGTTGAGCAAGCCCTGACGCTGTGTCGCCCTAACCGCACCGGCGATATCATGACTATTGGCGGTAATCGGCTGGTGCTGTTTCTCTCATTCTGTCGGATTAACGATCTGGATACCGCGTTGAATCATATTTTCCCATTGCCGACTGGCGACATTTTCTCAAACCGTATGGTCTGGTTTGAAGATGATCAAATCAGTGCCGAGCTGGTGCAGATGCGCCTGCTTGCCCCAGAACAATGGGGCATGCCGCTGCCTTTAACGCAAAATTCTAAACCGGTCATTAATGCCGAGCACGATGGTCGCCACTGGCGACGAATACCAGAACCAATGCGACTGTTAGATGATGCTGTGGAGCGCTCATCATGATGACCATCAGCGATATCATTGAAATTATTGTCGTTTGCGCACTGATATTTTTCCCGCTGGGCTATCTGGCGCGGCACTCTTTGCGACGCATTCGCGACACCTTACGTTTGTTCTTTGCTAAACCTCGTTATGTTAAACCGGCCGGGACGTTACGCCGCACGGAAAAAGCCAGGGCAACCAAAAAATGACTCAATTTACGCAAAATACCGCCATGCCTTCTTCCCTCTGGCAATACTGGCGCGGCCTTTCCGGCTGGAACTTCTATTTTCTGGTTAAGTTCGGCCTGTTGTGGGCGGGATATCTTAACTTCCATCCGCTCCTCAATCTGGTGTTTGCCACGTTTCTGCTGATGCCCATTCCGCGTTACAGCCTGCATCGCTTACGCCACTGGATTGCCCTGCCGATCGGCTTTGCTTTGTTCTGGCATGACACCTGGTTGCCTGGCCCGGAAAGCATAATGAGCCAGGGTTCGCAGGTGGCGGGGTTCAGTACCGATTATTTAATCGACCTTGTCACACGCTTTATTAACTGGCAGATGATTGGGGCCATTTTTGTTTTATTAGTGGCCTGGTTATTCCTGTCACAATGGATTCGCATTACCGTTTTTGTGGTTGCCATTCTGCTATGGCTGAACGTACTTACCCTGGCGGGACCAAGTTTCTCCTTGTGGCCAGCCGGTCAACCGACGACCACTGTAACAACGACGGGTGGTAACGCAGCGGCAACCGTTGCCGCGACGGGTGGCGCACCGGTAGTGGGTGATATGCCCGCACAAACTGCACCGCCAACAACGGCGAACCTTAACGCCTGGCTGAATAATTTCTATAACGCGGAGGCGAAACGTAAATCGACCTTCCCGTCTTCGCTGCCCGCTGATGCTCAGCCATTTGAACTACTGGTGATTAATATCTGTTCGCTTTCCTGGTCGGATATTGAAGCCGCCGGGTTGATGTCGCATCCGCTGTGGTCACATTTCGATATTGAGTTCAAGAACTTTAACTCCGCCACCTCCTACAGTGGCCCGGCGGCGATCCGTTTACTGCGCGCCAGCTGCGGGCAGACTTCGCATACTAATCTGTATCAACCGGCAAATAATGACTGCTATCTGTTTGATAACCTGTCGAAACTGGGCTTTACCCAGCACCTGATGATGGGACATAACGGCCAGTTCGGCGGTTTTTTGAAAGAAGTTCGCGAAAATGGCGGCATGCAGACCGAATTGATGGATCAAACAAATCTGCCGGTTATTTTGCTGGGCTTTGATGGTTCGCCGGTTTATGACGATACCGCCGTGCTTAACCGCTGGCTGGACGTTACCGAAAAAGATAAAAACAGCCGTAGTGCCACGTTCTACAACACGCTTCCACTGCATGACGGCAACCATTATCCGGGCGTCAGCAAAACAGCGGATTACAAAGCGCGGGCGCAGAAATTCTTTGATGAACTGGACACCTTCTTTACTGAACTGGAGAAATCGGGTCGTAAAGTGATGGTGGTCGTGGTGCCGGAACACGGTGGCGCGCTGAAGGGCGACAGAATGCAGGTATCTGGCCTACGTGATATCCCTAGCCCGTCTATCACAGACGTCCCCGTTGGGGTGAAATTCTTCGGCATGAAGGCACCACATCAGGGGGCACCGATTGTCATCGACCAACCGAGCAGCTTCCTGGCTATCTCCGATCTGGTGGTTCGCGTTCTTGATGGCAAGATTTTCTCCGAAGACAATGTTGACTGGAAAAAACTCACCAGTGGGTTACCACAAACAGCACCGGTCTCCGAGAACTCAAATGCAGTAGTTATTCAATACCAGGATAAACCGTACGTTCGCCTGAACGGCGGCGACTGGGTGCCTTACCCGCAATAAGAACGAAAAAGGCCGCAGAGTTTCACCCCTGCGGCCTGGTCCGGGCGCAAATTGCCATTACGGCAGCCTGACGCCCGCATGACACGTTACTTCCGCTTATTCAGCCAGTTCACGATCATACTGGCAAGAATGCCAGCAATGACCGGAGCCGCTAAATCATGCCAGAAGGCCATGCCCAGTTCTGCGAGCGTCATATAGCCGCCTGTGTTGTAATGACAACGTTTCGCGGCTATTCTTGAGTTGTTCAGGTTCAAGAATGGCCCCCGTGATGTTGTCAGGTGCATACCTGCAACGTGCGGGGGTTTTCTCTCTCCAGCAACCAATGCCACCAGGGATTAAGCCCCCGCAACATTGCGCCTCACCGGAACCTTTCCGGCTTGCCGCTGATTCTACGACTGTTTTTCTGTTCTGGAATCCATCACGTCTTCACTCTGTGCTGCGCATTCCGCAGAATATTATCCGCTTGCAACCGTTGCATTTTTCTTACGAAAAAGGCCGCAGAGTTTTATCCCTGCGGCCTGATCCGGGCGCAAATTGCCATTACGGCAGCCTGACGCCCGCATGACACGTTACTTCCGCTTATTCAGCCAGTTCACGATCATGCTGGCAAGAATGCCAGCAATGACCGGAGCCGCTAAATCATGCCAGAAGGCCATTCCCAGCTCTGCGAGCGTCATATAGCCGCCTCTGTTGTAATGACAACGTTTCGCGGCTATTCTTGAGTTGTGTAGGTTCAAGAATGGCCCCCGTGATGTTGTCAGGTGCATACCTGCAACGTGCGGGGGTTTTCTCTCTCCAGCAACCAATGCCACCAGGGATTAAGCCCCCGCAACATTGCGCCTCACCGGAACCTTTCCGGCTTGCCGCTGATTCTACGATTGCTTTTTACCGTCAGCACCCGGCAATCTTCCTCATTGCGTGATGCATTCCAGCTTAATTTCTTTATTTGCAATAGTTGCAGTTCATATCCGAGCTGACTCCAGACTGGTAGTGAAATGCGCAATTTTGTAGAATTGCGCCTCCTCGCGACCTCCCCAGTGAATCTGTTGCCTCATTTTTTACATACTGCGTATTCGACTTCTCCACCTGTTGCGCAAGAGAAACTGGGTTTATTCATTTTTGCGAGGCCGACTTCTTTCTGGACAGGACTTTATGCAGCACAACACACTACCGAAACACGATCAGAAATTGCCGTTTACACGCTACGACTTCGGCTGGGTTTTATTATGCATAGGCATGGCGATTGGTGCCGGAACCGTGCTGATGCCAGTACAAATTGGCTTGAAGGGAATTTGGGTATTTATTACCGCAGCGATCATTGCTTATCCTGCCACCTGGGTAGTGCAGGACATTTATTTAAAAACCCTTTCTGAAAGCGATTCCTGTAATGACTACACCGATATTATCAGTCATTACCTGGGGAAGAACTGGGGAATTTTCCTCGGGGTTATCTACTTTTTGATGATTATCCACGGGATTTTTATCTACTCTCTCTCCGTGGTTTTCGACAGCGCCTCGTACCTGAAAACCTTCGGTTTAACCGATGCCGATCTTTCACAATCTCTACTTTATAAAGTCGCCATTTTCGCCGTACTGGTGGCAATTGCCTCTGGTGGTGAACGATTATTGTTTAAGATTTCCGGGCCAATGGTGGTGGTCAAAGTAGGGATTATCGTCGTGTTCGGTTTTGCGATGATCCCGCACTGGAATTTCGCCAATATAACCGCCTTCCCGCAAGCCTCCGTCTTTTTCCGCGATGTCCTGCTTACCATTCCCTTTTGCTTCTTTTCTGCGGTATTTATTCAGGTACTTAACCCAATGAATATTGCCTATCGTAAACGGGAAGCGGATAAAGTACTGGCAACCCGGCTCGCGCTGCGTACCCACCGAATTAGTTATGTCACGCTCATCGCGGTGATCCTGTTTTTTGCCTTTTCGTTTACCTTCTCAATTAGCCACGAAGAAGCCGTTTCTGCCTTTGAACAAAATATCTCGGCACTGGCACTGGCCGCGCAGGTGATCCCTGGGCATATCATTCATATCACCTCTACGGTGCTGAATATCTTTGCCGTACTGACCGCATTCTTTGGCATTTATCTCGGTTTCCACGAGGCCATTAAAGGCATTATTCTCAATCTGTTAAGCCGAATTATTGATACCAAAAAAATTAACTCACGCATGCTGACTCTGGCGATCTGCGCTTTTATCGTCATTACGTTGACGATTTGGGTTTCGTTTCGTGTATCGGTGCTGGTGTTCTTTCAGTTGGGAAGCCCGTTATATGGCATTGTGTCGTGCCTCATTCCATTTTTCCTGATCTATAAAGTCGCACAACTGGAAAAACTTCGCGGGTTTAAAGCCTGGCTGATTCTGCTGTACGGCATTTTGTTATGCTTGTCGCCACTGTTGAAGTTGATTGAGTAAACCGGAGCGCATGGCCCCGGTTTTGTGAGTTAACGCTGCGGATTTTCATCCTGATCAACAGCAAAACAAGCTACCAGTTGACCGCCGTAGTCTTTTAGCTGCGGCTGCAACTGGGTGCAAGGGCCGAAGCGCCGACGACAGCGGGCGTTAAACGCGCAGCCCGGCGGTGGATTGAGCGGGCTTGGCAGTTCACCGGTGAGCTTGATGCGCTCGCGGCGATCGTCCGGGTTCAGGCGCGGCGTCGCAGAGAGTAGCGCCTGAGTGTACGGATGACGCGGGTTATTGAAGATTTGGTCCTTCGTTCCCTTCTCCACGCAGCGGCCCAGGTACATCACCATCACTTCATCGGCAATGTGCTCCACCACCGACAGGTCGTGCGAGATAAAGACATAAGACAGCCCCAACTCCTGCTGCAAATCCATCATCAGATTCAGCACCTGCGCGCGCACTGAAACATCCAGCGCAGAAACCGGCTCATCGGCAATCACCACATCCGGGTCGAGCATCAGACCACGGGCGATGGCGATACGCTGACGCTGACCGCCGGAGAACATATGCGGGTAGCGGTCGTAATGCTCGGTTTTCAGGCCGACTTTCGCCATCATCGACAGGGCTTTTTCCCGACGCTGTTCTTTGCTTAAGCTGGTATTAATAAGCAGCGGCTCTTCAAGAATTTGCCCAACTTTTTTACGCGGATTTAGCGAACCGTAAGGGTTCTGGAAGACGATCTGGATTTTCTGCCGACGCAACTTCTGCGCCTGCGGATCGTGCTTGAGCAGGTCCTGCCCCTGATAATACAGCTCACCACCGGTGGGCGTTTCGATCATCGTCAGCAACCGACCGAGGGTCGATTTACCGCAGCCAGATTCACCTACTACTGCCAGCGTTTTGCCACGTTCAAGGTTAAACGAAACACCGTCCAGCGCCTTCACCAGACGTTCCGGCGCGAACATACCTTTCTTCACCGGATAATGTTTTTTCAGGTCGATAGCCTGCAACAGCGGTTGTTGCGAGGTGGCCTCATGCGTACTCATAGTGTCGGCCTCCCGGCATCATCAAGTGGGTAATGGCATTTGGACTGACGCCCGTCAGAGAGCATATTCAGCGCCGGTTCTTCAGCGCGGCATTTGTCAGTGGCATAGGGGCAGCGCGGGTTAAGCAGGCAGCCGTTCGGGCGGTCATACTTGCCGGGAACAACACCTGGCAACGACGCCAGACGTTCTTTGTCCTGAGCAAATTCCGGCAGCGCACGCAGCAATGCCTGAGTATATGGATGACGCGGCGCATGGAAGATGGCGTGGGCATCGCCCGTTTCCACCACCTGGCCTGCATACATCACGATGATTTTATGTGCCGCTTCCGCCACCAGTGCCAGGTCATGAGTGATCAACACCAGCGCCATGTTCTCTTTCTGCTGTAGCTCCAGCAGCAGTTCGATAATTTGCGCCTGAATGGTCACGTCCAGCGCAGTGGTTGGTTCATCGGCAATCAGCAGCTTTGGCCGACAGGCAATCGCCATGGCGATCATCACGCGCTGGCTCATGCCGCCGGAAAGCTGATGCGGGTAAACATCCAGACGCGATGCCGGATCGGGAATACCGACCTGATTCAGCAGGTCAATCGCCCGCTGACGGCGGGTACTTTTGTTGCCGCCCTGATGCACCTTAATCGCTTCCATAATCTGGAAACCCACGGTGTAGCACGGGTTAAGGCTGGTCATCGGGTCCTGGAAGATCATCGCCACTTCGGCACCCACCAGGTTGCGGCGCTCTTTTTCTGAGATACGCTGTAAATCCTGACCGTTAAACTCCAGCTTTTCCGCCATTACGCGGCCCGGATAATCAATCAGCCCCATAATCGCCAGCGAACTGACCGATTTACCAGAGCCGGACTCACCCACAATCCCGACCACTTCGCCCTGTTTTACGCTGTAGCTGATGCGGTCTACGGCGCGGAACGGTGCGCTTTCGTCGCCGAAATGCACCGATAATTTATCTACATTTAATAACGCCATCTCGAACCTCTTACTGCTTCAGTTTGGGATCGAGCGCGTCACGCAGACCGTCACCCATCAGGTTAAATGCCAGCACCGTCAGCAGGATCGCCAGACCCGGGAAGGTCACGACCCACCAGGCGCTTTGCGCGAACTGCAACACGTCGGAGAGCATGGTGCCCCACTCCGGCGTTGGCGGCTGCGCCCCCATGCCGAGGAAACCAAGAGCAGCCATATCGAGAATGGCGTTAGAGAAACCGAGCGACGCCTGAACAATCAGAGGCGCAAGGCAGTTCGGAAAGATGTTAATAAACATCTGACGCATCGCCCCGGCACCCGCCACGCGAGACGCGGTAACGTAATCGCGATTCACCTCCACCAGCACGGCGGCGCGTGTTAAGCGCACATAGTGCGGCAAGGCAACGAAGGTCAGCGCCAGCGCGGCGTTACCAATCGACGGGCCGAAAATCGCCACCAGCACCAGTGCCAACAGCAGACTTGGCAGCGCCAGCATGATATCGACCACGCGCATGATGATGTTATCGACCAGGCCGCCGAAGTAACCGGCGATCAGGCCGAGAATAACGCCCATAATCAGCGATAACACCACCACCAGACAGCCAACCAGCAGCGACAAGCGCGCGCCGTACATCAGCCGCGACAGCACATCACGGCCTACGTCATCGGTGCCCAGCAAGTGCGCCATGCTGCCGCCTTCCTGCCAGGCTGGCGGGGCGAGCAGTGCATCGCGGAACTGTTCCGCCGGGTTATAGGGTGCAATCCAGTTGGCAAAGATCGCGATAAACAGCACGATGGCGACGTAAACCAGCCCGACGACCGCGCCTTTGTTGCGTTTAAAATAGTGCCAGAACTCCTGTAACGGGGTCATCGGCACCGGTGCGCTAATCACTTTATTTTCAGTAACCTGTGACATGATGTCCCCTTACTTCTTATGACGAATACGCGGGTTCACCACGCCGTACAGCAGATCGACCAGCAAGTTGACGAGGATAATCATCGTCGCCACCAGCAATACGCCGCCCTGCACTACCGGATAGTCGCGGCGTTGCAGTGCGTCAATCAACCAGCGCCCCAGACCGGGCCACGAGAAGATGGTTTCGGTCAGAATCGCCCCCGCCAGCAATGTTCCCACCTGCAGGCCGATAACGGTCACCACCGGCAGCATCGCGTTACGCAGCGCATGGACGATAATCACCCTAAGGCGGGTCAACCCTTTGGCGCGCGCGGTGCGGATGTAATCTTCACCCAGCACTTCCAGCATCGAGGAGCGTGTCATACGCACAATGACCGCCAGCGGGATAGTACCCAGCACAATGGCGGGCAAGATCATATGGGCGACGGCATCGATAAAGTTACCGTCTTCACCCCAGATGGCGGTGTCGATTAGCATAAAACCGGTTAACGGATTGGAATCATCGAGGAACACCATGTCGCTCACGCGACCGGAGACGGGCGTCAGGTTCCAGTGCACCGAAACCAGCATGATCAGCATCATGCCCCACCAGAAGATAGGCATTGAATAACCTGTCAGCGCCAGGCCAACCGCCGTGTGATCGAAAATGGAACCGCGTTTAACCGCAGCCAGCACACCAACCGGAATACCGACTGCCGTAGCAAAAATCATCGCGCAGACGCCAAGTTCCAGCGTGGCCTGGAAGCGCGGCACGAACTCTTCCCATACCGGGATGCGGCTTTTCATCGAAATGCCTAAATCGCCGTGCATTACGCCCCAAATGTAATGGAGATACTGCTGCCACATCGGTTTATCTAAGCCGAGTTCAGCCAGCAGCTGCGCGTGACGCTCTGGGGAGATCCCACGTTCGCCCGCCATGATCATCACCGGATCGCCCGGGATCATGTGGACAAAGGCAAATGTGAGAAGGGTAATACCGATAAACGTGGGGATGACGAGTCCCAAACGTCGGAGAATAAACTGCAACATAACCCGGATTCTCTGTAGTGACCCGCAGCCTGGAACTGCGTGTCTGTATCGCTCACAAATCAATTCCCGCCCAGGTCGGGCAGGGAATGAAGTATTGCTGCCGGATGGCGCTGCACGCAGAGGCACAGCGCCACCGGGTATGGCTTTTAATTATTCGATAGAGACGTTTTCGAAGTGATGTTTGCCTAATGGATCAACCACATAGCCTTTAACTTCTTTGCGTACCGGTTCAAACACGGTGGAGTGAGCGATGATCAGTGCCGGAGCCTGATCGTGCATCACCACCTGCGCTTGCTTGTACAGTTCAACGCGTTTGTTATGGTCGTCGGTAGCACGCGCCGGTTGAATCAGATCTTCAAACGGTTTGTAGCACCATTTTGAGTAGTTGGAGCCTTGTTCAGAGGCGGCGCAGCTGAACAGGGTGGCGAAGAAGTTATCCGGATCCCCGTTGTCGCCAGTCCAGCCCATCATTACCGTCTGATGCTCGCCATCTTTCGCACGCTTGAGATACTCACCCCATTCGTAGGTGACAATTTTGGCCTGCACGCCCACTTTCGCCCAGTCTGCCTGAATCATCTCTGCCATGCGGCGAGCATTCGGGTTATACGGACGTTGTACCGGCATTGCCCACAGGTCGATGGAGAAGCCTTTTTCCAGGCCCGCTTCTTTCAGCAAGGCTTTCGCTTTTTCGGGATCGTAGGTGTAGTCCTGAACGTCGTCGTTATAGCCCCACATGGTTGGCGGGATCAGGTTTTTCGCTGCCACGCCCGCGCCCTGATAAACCGCTTTGATGATAGCGTCTTTGTTCACCGCGTAGGTCAGAGCCTGGCGAACTTTCACGTCATCAAGTGGTTTTTTCTGCACGTTATATGAAAGATAGCCGACGTTAAGCCCCGGCATTTCCATCAGATTGATGGATTTATCCTGCTTCATGCGAGCGATATCTGCCGGGTTCGGGTACGGCATCACCTGGCATTCATTCTTCTGCAATTTCGCGTAACGCACGGAAGCATCAGGGGTAATAGAGAAAACCAGCGTATCGATCTGCGGTTTGGTGCCCCAGTAGCCATCAAACGCTTTGTAGCGGATACGGGAATCTTTTTGGTACTGCTGTAACTGGAACGGACCGGTGCCGATTGGGTTGAGGTCCAGTTTTTCCGGTGTACCGGCTTTCATCATCGCGTCAGCATATTCTTTTGACAGAATAGAGGCGAAGTCCATTGCCAGGTCAGCGAGGAACGGCGCTTCCGGTCGAGTCAGCACAAACTGAACGGTGTTGTCGTCCACCTTTTTCACTTCGCTGATCAGCTCCGGCAAGCCCATGCCTTCAAAGTATTCGTAGCTGCCGCCAGAAACTTTATGGTACGGGTTTTGCGCGTTTTTCTGACGATCGAACGAGAACACCACGTCATCGGCGTTCAGTTCGCGCGTCGGTTTGAATTCTTTGTTGTCGTGCCACTTCACACCTTTACGCAGATGGAAGGTATAGGTTTTACCGTCTTCGCTGACTTCCCACTTTTCAGCGAGGCCCGGGATTACTTCGGTGGTGCCGATTTTAAATTCAACCAGGCGGTTATAAAGCGGCACGGAAGAGGCGTCATAGGTAGTACCGGAGGTAAACAACTGCGGGTTAAACCCTTCCGGAGATCCTTCTGAGCAATAAACCAGAGTTTTAGCCTGAACACTTGCTGCGACGGTCATAGCCACCAGGCTGAGACCAAGCTTCAGCATCCCTGACTTTTTCAAGGAAATACGCATTATTCTGCTCCAATTGTGATGTTTGTTGTTTTAACCCTTTGCAGTGGGTTGTCGCCGCCTGACCTTTTTTGTTTTTTGCCCGGTCGGGTCAACGTTATGAGGTGGGGATGCCGTACTAATTAACATCAGTGTAACAGTGCGGATCCTCCATAAAATGCCCCTCGTGACCTACAATCTGTCAACAGAATGTGAAAACGTCAATACAGCCAACCGGGATTTACACCAACGGTGAGAATCCACAAACAAAGATTAAAAAAACTTCAAACAGCTATTTGCAGCAGAGAAATTTGTGCTACTCCAACATGACCAGAACAATCAGCTTAATATTTAGCAACAATTGGTGATTAAGTTTTATGCATTTAGTGAAAAAAATCTGAGGAAAAGGTGGATATCTGAGCGATTAATACCATGAACGCTAAAACGCACAGCGGAAAATGCCAGCGCCAGCCATAAGTAACGCAAAAAAAGATTTAAGCAAATATAAAAAAAGACAATGGTTTCTGTCACAAATCCGTTAATGGATAGTGAGATATGGGGCGCAAATTTGGCAGGGAAATGTGTGGTGTGTAGGTCGAATAAGGTGTTCACGCCGCATCCGACAATGGGCCGGCACATTTGCCTGATGCGACGCTGGCGCGTCTTATCAGGCCTACGTCGAATCGAACCTCCCTGCCCCCGGAAGTTCTCATCCTCTTCAGGCCGCAGAAAGCAAAAAACCAGCCCGTAGGCTGGTTTTTCTAAATTGGTCGGTGATAGAGGATTACTCGCCACTTCGTGGCTCGCCCTGCGGGCCGTTGCTGGCGCAACGTTCTCTCGCTTCGCTCGAGTCGAACCTCCCTGCCCCCGGAGGTTCTCATCCTCATAGGCTACAAGTGCAAAAAAGCCTGCTCGCTGAGCAGGCTTTTCGAATTTGGTCGGTGATAGAGGATTCGAACCTCCGACCCCTTCGTCCCGAACGAAGTGCGCTACCAGGCTGCGCCAATCACCGAATGCGGGGCGCATCTTACTGCGCAGATACGCCCTCGTCAATCCCTTAATAGCAAAATGCCTTTTGATCGGCGAGAAAGTCAGCAGACCTCTTAATTAGCCGCCGCCTCTTTTGCCTGCGGGATGTGACACCAGTTGTTGTTTTCGTTAATTCCACCATCCGGTGAAGTATAGCCAAGACAACCCATGATGGTGTCGTACAGTTCTACATGACGGCGTGGCACTTTCATGTCGGCTTCTTTTTTCAGCTGCGCAAATGCCTGCGCATTGGCCGGATTTTCCAGATATTTATCTGACATCCAGACCATCATCGGCACGCGGAACTGCTCCGGCGGTGCCAGTTCACGCGGCGTGCCGTGCAGGTGCTCGCGTTCATTAATTGACTCACCGTGGTCAGCTGCGTAGAACACAATCGCTTTCTTATCGCGAACCTGATCAATCACGCTGGAGATAAAGTGATCCACATAGGTCACCGAGTTGTCGTAGGAGTTGATCATCTGCGCTTTGGTACAGCCGCTATCAACACCAATACATTCCGGCTTCCACTGCGCAAAGCTGCGCGGGTAACGCTGGGTGTAGTTAAAGTGTGAGCCTTTGGTATGCAGAATGATCAGATGCTTACCATCCGGGTTGCGCCCCAGCGATTGCTGCATTTCGTCTACCAGCAACATATCATCTACCGGCTTGCCACGGTTACGTGGCTCCGCACCAATCTGCTCACGATAAGCAATGTTGTCCGCCATCGTATTGCTGTAGAACCACATTTCGCTTTGCATAGCGTAGAGATCAGAACTGAATCCTAACTGCTTCAATACCGCGAAAATGTTCTGTTCTTTTAATGTGCGCTGCGGATTATCTTCTGCTCCACCCTGACGTACAAACATGCAACGCAGTGAGAGTTTGGTTGCGGTATCACAGGAGTAACCACGGAACGCCGCCAGATTTTTCTCCTGGGCCAGCTTCGGCGTGGTATTACGCTCATAGCCAAAAATGCCCATATGGTCCCAACGCGTGGTTTCACCGATGATAAACACGACATAAGTGTCATCAACGTTTTGCGGTGCCTGATAAGTGAATTTCTTCGCCGGATTAAGCAATGAATTATTATCGGAAGATTCATCGACCCGCGCCCAGGCATACAGCCCCAACGCAGAAAGCCAGTTTGATGGCAGATAAGAGTTCGCTACGACACCGCCATAGCTTGGCAAATCAACACCGGTCGCCCTCTCCACTTTCTTCTGCTGGATATCCAGCAAACGAATCGGTGCCCAAACCATAATACCCGCTAGCACGACGACCGCCAGGCTGCGAATACGCTGTCCAGGGGTTCGCAGTTGTCGGAGCAAGGTGTAACGACAGCGGTTATTCCAGAT
>ENA-OXVH01000379-OXVH01000379.1-human-gut-metagenome-genome-assembly--contig:-NODE-379-length-13880-cov-53.2376_pt1 | contig 13880 bp, 10 predicted proteins | sample MGYA00249247_ERZ652690 | MGnify/ENA primary metagenome ERZ652690 (study PRJEB26925, sample SAMN05826950) | human gut metagenome | biome: ENVO:2100002; feature: ENVO:00000062; material: ENVO:00002003... | reverse complement strand
TCGACACCCCGGTAAAGGAGTCGAGAAAGAAGAGAATGGCGGCAACAATCAACACACCGCGCAACGCACCGAAACAGACGCCCAGCACCCGATCGGTGCCTGACAACCCCGTTTTCTCCACCAACTGGCCTATCACGAAGTTCACGATAGCACCAACGATCAGGGTAGCGATAAACAGTACCGCGATGGCAATCCCATTTCGAACCAGTTCGTCTTCAAAGCCCGTAAACCAGACTGACAGGTAAGTGTAGTAATGACTGGCAACAAAGAAAGCACAACCCCATGTCACCAGCGATAACGCTTCACGAACAAAGCCGCGGATCAGGCTAACCAGAGAGGAAAAAGCAATCACCGCGATTATGGCGTAATCAATCCAGACCATATGTGTCCCACGATTTTACGCCCTGTCATCCTGTTCGGGGCGCATTCTAACAGAAAAAGAAAACGTTTGCGTAGGGATTTCCTTCCCGCGCATCAATAAAAATGGCGCTGAAAAAATATTCAACGCCATCGACTTTTTATGCCTTTGCGGCATCGGACAATGCGTGTCGGATGCGGCGTAAACGCCTTATCCGACCTACGGCTCTACCCCTGCGCAGGCCTGATAAGACGCGCCAGCGTCGCATCAGGCAAGACCGTATTAATTCGGCGTATAGCCCATTACCACGCCACTTAAGCCAGAAAGTTGCTTCAACTCACCCAGCGAACCTTTCAGCTTATCTTTCGAGGCATCTGGCCCAACCAGAATACGGGTAATTTTGCCCTGCACTGGCGTGGATGGCGACGTATAAACCCGATAACCGGCACCGCGCAGCTTACCGACAATCTCATTCACTTTATCGGCATTTTTCAGTGCGCCCAGTTGTACAACATAGGCTTTACCCGTTGGCGCTGCTTTTTCTTCCACGACCGGCTTCGGCGCAGGTGGTGCTTCAACCTTCGGTTTAGGCGACTCCACCGGTTTCGGCTTCGGTGGGGCGACCGGTGCAGGTTCCGGTTCAAACTCGGTGTTATTGGCTGCAATAGTGGCCGGATCGAGCGACGGTGCTGCGGCATCACCTGCCCGCACCTCTTCCGCTGCGCCTTCCGGCGGCTGCGTCGGCAACGCCTGGGTGGCGGCTGGCATCATATCAGGCTCATCGCGATCGCCAGCTTTCGGCACCAGCGGGATAGCCGCGAACTCATCCTGATAATGTTTTTTCTGCCCGTCCAGCAGCCCTGGAAGTACAATCACCCCCAGCGCCACCAGCACGATCGTGCCCACTAACCGATTCTGAAACTTACTTGCCACCGCTTCTCCTCGCGTCAATCACTTCCATGACATGTGCGACCGTGTGGAACGAACCACACACCAGCACGGTATCTTCCGCTTTAGCGTCCGCCATTGCGGCATCCCATGCCTGCGCCACGCTATCAAATGATTTGCCGTTACCCAAATGCTCAAGCAGTTGTTCTGCCGTGGCACCGCGCGGCCCTTCCAGTGGCGCACAATACCAGTCATCAACCACGCTTTTCAACCAGGCCAGAGTTCCGGCAATATCTTTATCATGTAGCATACCGATAACCGCCAGTACGCGCCCGTTTTTCGGTAGCGCTTTCATACGCCCGGTGAGATATTCCGCCGCATGTGGATTATGCGCGACATCAAAAATAACGCGTGGTGACTCGCTCACAATCTGGAAACGTCCCGGCAAAATTGCGCTGGCAATCCCGTCGCGAATGGCATTTTCACTGACCTCCAGCCCGCTGGCACGCAGTGCCGCCAGCGCCGTTGCGGCATTCGGTTGCGGGACAAGCGGCAACGGCAGATTTTCCAGCGTGCCGTGAGCATCGCTAAACGCCCAGTCATGATCGGTGACGGAATAGTTCCACTCAACGCCCCGACGTTGTAACAGTGCACTTTTTTCCTGCGCCACATCAGCAATGGTAGAAGGCATTTCCGGCTCACCAACAATTGCCGGTTTTTCGCTGCGGAAGATGCCTGCTTTCTCGCGACCAATGCTTTCGCGATCTGGCCCCAGCCAGTCGGTATGATCCAGCGCAATGCTGGTTACTACCGCAACATCGGCATCGACAATATTGGTTGCGTCCAGACGACCGCCCAGCCCTACTTCCAGAATCACCACGTCAAGTTGTGCCTGTTTGAACAGCCACAACGCCGACAGCGTACCGTACTCGAAATAGGTCAGGGAAATATCACCGCGTGCCGATTCAATCTCCGCAAAAGAGGCGGTGTGGGCCGATTCCGGCAATTCCTGGCCCTGCACACGTACGCGCTCGGTATAACGCACCAGATGCGGCGAACTGTAGACGCCCACTTTGTACCCTGCCGCCATCAGAATCGACTCCAGCGTACGGCAGGTGGTGCCTTTGCCATTCGTACCCGCAACGGTAAACACAAATGGCGCTGGTTTCAGAATGCCAAGACGCGCCGCGACCTGGCTCACGCGCTCAAGGCCGAGATCGATAGTTTTACTGTGCAGGTTTTCCAGATAAGAAAGCCACGAAGCCAGAGGCGACGCGGCTTGAGGAGTGCGTTTGATAATCATGGTATCCGCTGATTCGTTACGGTGAGAATAGCAAAAGGGCAGAGCCAGTGGCCCTGCCCTTATCAGTTATCAGGCCTCAGGTTCCTGATCTGGTACCGGTGGCACCACTACGCCTTCACGCGGCGCTTCAGGATTCGGCGCTGGCAGATTCATCAACTTCGCCAGAATACTCGCCAGTTTCAGGCGCATTTCCGGACGACGGACGATCATGTCGATCGCGCCCTTCTCGATCAGGAATTCACTGCGCTGGAATCCTGGCGGCAGTTTTTCGCGAACGGTCTGTTCGATAACACGCGGACCGGCAAAGCCGATTAACGCTTTCGGTTCAGCGATGTTGAGATCGCCCAGCATGGCGAAACTTGCAGAAACACCACCCATGGTCGGGTCGGTCAGCACGGAGATGTACGGCAAGCCGCGCTCCTGCATTTTTGCCAGCGCCGCAGAGGTTTTCGCCATCTGCATCAGCGACATCAGTGCTTCCTGCATACGTGCGCCACCAGAGGCGGAGAAGCAGATCAGTGGGCAGTTATCTTCCAGCGCCTGCTCAACGGCACGCACGAAACGTGCACCTACCACAGACCCCATGGAACCGCCCATAAAGGCGAACTCGAATGCCGCAGCGACAACTGGCATTCCATACAGGGTGCCTTTCATCACCACCAGCGCATCTTTTTCGCCGGTTTCTTTCTGCGCAGATGCCAGACGGTCTTTATACTTCTTGGAGTCACGAAACTTCAGCACATCTTTCGGCTCAAGCTCGCTACCCAGCTCCACAAGGCTTCCTTCATCTAACAGGCTATGCAGGCGATTACGCGCTGTCATACGCATGTGATGGTCACACTTCGGACAGACCTCAAGATTACGTTCCAGCTCAGCGCGGTATAAAACCTGACCGCAGCTATCACACTTAGTCCACACCCCTTCAGGAATGCTCGCCTTGCGGGTGGGAGTAATGTTGCTTTTAATTCGTTCAATCCAGCTCATTAGGGACCTTTCTGTCTGAACCTGGTTCGATGCCAGTTTTATCTTTGGGGACGCATAATGCCATTTTTGCCCCCAACAGACCATGAATGTTGCACATTAAAACATAACAGCCCGAAACTTTGGATAAAAAAGTGGTCGAACCGCGGAGTTACTTTTTATTTTGCGGCGCGTGCCGCAGCGCGTTTGTGGCGAATAAATTCGAAAACACCTGGCAATATTGAAACAAAAATAATGCCAACAATCATCAGTTTAAGGTTGCTCTGAATGAAGGGGAGCGTTCCGAAGAAATAACCCGCGTAGGTAAAAATCAGTACCCATAGCAACGCGCCGATGACGTTATAAGCGGCGAAATGACGATACGACATGTGGCCCATTCCCGCAACGAACGGCGCGAACGTTCTGACGATCGGCACAAAACGGGCGAGAATAATCGTTTTGCCGCCATGTTTCTCATAAAACTGATGAGTCTTATCAAGATAACTGCGACGAAAGATTTTCGAATCCGGATTACTGAACAGTTTGTCACCAAATAACCGTCCAATGGTGTAGTTCACCGCGTCACCCACAATCGCGGCGATCAGCATCAGCACCACCATCATATGGACGTTGAGATCGTTGGTTTCCAGTGATGCCAACGCTCCGGCAACAAACAGCAATGAATCACCCGGTAAAAACGGCGTTACCACCAGACCGGTTTCACAGAACAAAATTAAGAACAAAATGGCATAAACCCAGACGCCATACTCCGCGACCAGTTCTGCCAGATGCACGTCAATGTGCAGGATAAAATCGATGAGGAAATAAATCAGGTCCATATTAGCCTATGCCTTGTACTCGTCATCTTTCAGGCTGTAACTACGTTGGCTACAGCCTGAAATGTTCCGAGCATTATTCTCGTTAGTCCGCCAGAAATAGCGGGCCCATTGGCGGTTTTGGAAGATCATACCGGTCAGGGTAATCCACCGCGACCAGATACAGCCCTTCCGCTTTTGCCGTTGCTGCCGCCAGCGTTCTGTCCTTTGCCGCCAGCAACTCTGCTATCCAGCTCTCCGGCTGGTTGTGGGCACCGACTTCCATCAGGCTACCGACAATATTCCTGACCATATGATGTACAAAGGCATTCGCTTTGATATCAACCACCACATAAGGACCGTGACGCGTGACATTAATATGCATAACGTTGCGCCACGGGGTTCGGGACTGGCACTGCACCGCACGGAACGAGGTGAAATCATTCTCGCCCAGCAAGCATTGCGCAGCCCGATGCATCCGTTCAGCGTCCAGCGGTTCGTAAAAATGGGTTACCCCTTTACTCAGTACCGCCGGGCGCAGCCGATGATTGTAGATGATGTAGCGATAACGGCGAGCCGTGGCGCTAAATCGGGCATGAAAATCATCAGGTACAGCTTTAACCCAACGCACGGCGATGTCACCAGGTAAATTCGCATTTACGCCCAACGTCCACGCAGCGTCTTTGCGCTGCGCGGTCGTTTCGAAATGCACAACCTGCCCGGTGCCGTGTACACCTGCGTCAGTACGCCCGGCGCAGAAGACGGTGATCGGTTCGTTCGCCACCTGGGAGAGCGCCTTTTCCAGCTTCTCCTGCACACTGCGGACTTCATTCTGCCGTTGCCAGCCGTAATACTTACTGCCGTCGTACTCAATGCCCAGCGCAATTTTATAAACTGGCGGTTGTTGCTGGTCGGACATTAGTACAGATACTCCTGCACCAGTTTCTCGGCGATTTTTACTGCCATCAGCGCGCCGCCAAAGCGAACGTTATCGGCCACCGACCAGAACTGAACTTGCTCCGGCATACCGTAGTCATTACGTACGCAGCCAACGGAAAGATGCGGCGTACCAGAAGCATCCCCCACCTGAGTTGGGAATTCGTTCTCTTCAGAGAGCACAATATCTTCGCCCTGAGCAAACGCATCACGCGCTTCTTCTGCTGCCAGCGGACGCAGTGCTTCAAAGTTGACCATCTGGGCATGACCGTAGAATACCGGTGCCTGGACGACGCTTGCCGAAATCATCAGCCCTTCGTCCTGCAGGATTTTGCGTACTTCGTCAACGATACGACGTTCTTCACGCACGCTACCTTCGCTATCCGGCAGTAACGGCAGCATGTTGAACGCCAGCTGACGCCCGAAGAAATCTTCTTCGTCAATCGGAATGCCGTTGAGCAATTTAGCACTCTGCCCCGCTAACGCATCGACCGCTTTTTTACCCTGGGCGGAGGCTGAAATCAGGCTGGTAACGCTGATACGCGACAAACCGCCCTGATCGATTAACGGTTTCAGTGCCGCCAGCAGTTGGCTGGTCAGACTGTCCGGTACGGCGATGACATTCCGGTTGCGGTAATCGGTCAGTACAAACGGGTTTACTTCCGGCACCACCAGCGGTACGTCGGGTTCGAGAGCAAACAATCCGCTGCTGTCGATCACCAGACAACCTGAGTTGGTCGCTTCTTCAACCCAGGCAGCGGTAGCTTCTTTGCCTGCGACAAAAAACGCCAGCTGCGCCTGCGTCCAGTCGAATTCAGCGGCATCCTGCACGGTGATTGTCTTACCACCAAAGCGCAATTGTTCGCCTGCGCTTTCGTTACGTGCCAGTGCATAAATTTCCCCAACCGGGAACTGACGTTCAGCCAGCGTTTCAAGCAGGGCTTCGCCCACAGCGCCAGTTGCGCCCAGGACGGCAATGTTCCAGCCTTCAGACATGGTGGTTTACTCCAGAAATAGCAAAGCTCCCTGCCAATATTACAGCAGAGAGCATGAAGAAGAGATTAACGTGCCGGATGATGAACGGCGTTAAAACCCAGTTTACACAGCAATGATGCCGCGCTGGCGTCATCACAAATCACATACAGAGATGACCATTCACGGCGCTCAAGATAGTTTTTGCGCAGTTTATCGAACTCACCCGGTATCCCGGCGACTTTACGCAGCGGTGCGTCATCGCGGCGCACATCATACACCAAATGCACCAGCCTTTTCAGCGTTGGCTGATCGAGCGGGCCATGCAGCGTAATGCGACCAAACTCTGGCGCGGGCAGTAATGTATCCAGCGCAACGTGCTGTTCATGCCCAATAAACTTGCTATAAGCTTCAAACACTTGCGTAGTACCGCGTGCTTTACCTTCCAGGGTATAGCCTGCGATATGCGGCGTGCCGATATCCACTTTTTTCAGCAATTCCACGTTAAGTTCCGGTTCGCCTTCCCAGACATCCAGCACTACGCTTAACTTCTGGCCTTCGTTCAGGCAGGTCAATAGGGCAGTATTATCGACGACTGCGCCACGGCAGGCGTTAATCAGAATCGCTCCTGGTTTCAGGCTACGGATCAGTTTTTCATCCGCCAGATGCAGCGTTTTGTACGGACCATCTTTAAAGAGTGGCGTATGGAAAGTCAGAATATCCGCATGCTGAACTAATTCATCCAGCGAGCGGAAATCCCCCTCATCCCCACGGTCGGCGCGAGGCGGATCGCAAAGCAAGGTTGTAATCCCTAACGCTTCCAGTCGCGCCTGTAAACGGCGACCAACGTTACCAACGCCCACGATCCCCACGGTACGCTCGTGCAGTGAAAATCCATCACGTTCGGCAAGCATCAGCAGTGAGGAGAAAACATATTCCACCACCGCAATCGCATTACAGCCAGGTGCCGCGGAAAAACCAATTCCCGCCTGCTTTAACCACGCTTCATCGACATGGTCGGTCCCCGCGGTGGCAGTGCCAACAAATTTAATGGGTCTTCCTGCCAGCAAAGATTCATTCACTTTCGTGACCGAACGCACCATCAGCGCATCCGCGTCTGCCAGTTGAGCGACGGGGATTGGACGCCCGGGAACCGCGGTCACCTCACCCAAACGGCTAAATAAGTCGCGGGCATAAGGCATATTTTCATCAACAAGGATTTTCACGTTTGTGTTACCTGTATGAGACGAGAGTTAACCGGACAAGTGTGCCATAATCTCGCGGCCAGGCATACTTGCGAAGATTTCAGGTATAAGGATACGTAATGATACAACCTATTTCCGGCCCTCCTCCTGGGCAACCACCAGGTCAGGGAGATAACCTGCCGTCTGGCGCGGGCAATCAGCCTTTATCCAGTCAGCAACGTACTTCGCTGGAAAGCTTAATGACGAAAGTGACCTCACTGACGCAACAGCAAAGAGCAGAACTGTGGGCGGGTATCAGGCACGATATTGGTCTGTCGGGAGATTCACCGCTGCTTTCGCGTCACTTCCCTGCCGCTGAGCACAATCTGGCGCAACGTCTGCTGGCCGCGCAAAAAAGCCATTCTGCCCGCCAGCTTTTAGCGCAATTAGGGGAGTATTTACGTCTGGGGAATAATCGTCAGGCGGTCACGGATTATATCCGTCATAACTTTGGTCAGACGCCGCTGAATCAGCTCTCACCGGAGCAATTAAAAAACATTCTCACCCTGTTGCAGGAAGGGAAGATGGTTATTCCGCAACCGCAGCAGCGCGAGGCGACCGACCGTCCTTTATTACCGGCGGAGCACAATGCGCTTAAACAGCTGGTGACCAAACTTGCGGCGGCAACGGGAGAACCCAGCAAGCAGATCTGGCAATCGATGCTGGAACTTTCCGGGGTGAAAGATGGTGAGTTAATTCCAGCGAAACTGTTTAACCATCTGGTGACCTGGCTGCAGGCGCGTCAGACGCTAAGCCAGCAAAATACGCCGACGCTGGAATCACTACAGATGGCGCTGAAACAACCTTTAGATGCCAGTGAACTGGCGGCGTTATCGGCATATATCCAGCAAAAATATGGTCTTTCTGCGCAATCATCGCTTTCTTCAGCCCAGGCCGAGGATATTCTTAATCAGCTTTATCAACGGCGGGTTAAAGGGATTGATCCGCGTGATATGCAACCGCTGCTTAATCCTTTTCCACCGATGATGGACACGTTGCAAAATATGGCAACGCGTCCCGCGCTGTGGATACTGTTAGTCGCGATTATCCTGATGCTGGTCTGGCTGGTTCGTTAACCCCGACGAAACGACAGTATCGTGACAATAATTCCCAGCACCGCAGAGATCGCCCCGGCAAGAAATACCGAAGAGTAACCAAACGTGGTCGCCAGCATTCCCGCCAGCGGCCCGGAGACGCCGAGGGCGATATCCTGAAACGCGGCGTAACCGCCCAATGCGGTGCCGCGAACTTGTGAGGGGACGCGTTTAACCACCTCCACGCCCAGCGCAGGAAAGATAAGCGAACATCCGGCTCCGGTTAACGCCGCGCCCGCTAATGCGACCCACGCACCAGGGGCTTGCCAGAGCAGCAACAAGCCCACCGTTTCTACAAGCAGAGAGACAATCGCCACTTTCACGCCGCCAAAACGGTCCGGCATCCAGCCAAACATGACACGCATCACGACAAATGCGCCGCCAAACGCGGTAAGAGTAAAGCCCGCCATCGCCCATCCTTTGCTGGCAAAGTAGAGCGAAACGAAAGTCCCGATAACCGCAAAACCAACGCCTTGTAGTGCCAGACCTAACCCAGGTTTCCAGATAAGCCCGACAACACTCCACAGCGATGGACGTTCTCCCGCCAGGGCCGGTACTTTGCGCACTGTGCCGTTACAGGCCCACGCCAGTAAGGGTAATGCCATTGTGGTGAGCGCCAGTGCGGCAAAACCGTAATGGCTATGAATCAATAGGCCAAGCGGCGCACCAACAGCGAGGGCACCGTAAATCGCCATTCCGTTCCATGACATCACTTTGCCGGAATGTTTTGGCCCAACGATGCCTAATCCCCAGGTCAGAGCGCCCGTCAGTAACTGGCTTTCACCAAAGCCAAGAATCAAACGCCCGACGACCAGCAGGGCAAATTTGAACGGTGCGGAGACGGGCAAAATCGCCGCCAACAGCAGCGCGCCGCCCGCCAGACCACAAGCTAACATTCCCTGAAGCGCCGAACGTTTTGCGCCATATTGATCGGCCAGTCGCCCGGCATAGCCACGCGTCAGCACCGTAGCCAGAAACTGAATGCCGACGGCAATCCCGACCATGGTGTTGCCATAGCCCAGTTCATGATGAACAAACAGCGGGATAACCGGCAACGGCAGCCCTACGGTCATGTAGGTGAGAAAAACCGCAAAAGCGATGCGGAAGAGCGAAAAATTGGCAGAAGATCGTGTTTCTGTTTGGCTTACAGCAGTCATGCATTACTCCAGAATGCAGCGCAAGGCGAGGAGTCTCCCCGTCTCATCTCTCTGGTTTTCAGGGTTACGGTGCGTTGGCAGGATTTAACGCGTACGTCTTTTCAGAAGGAAATCGACAAAGCGGGAAGTTTGCCTGGAACAGGCGGCGATTGTCAATAATGTGAAAAAGGGAACCATCGGGTTCCCTTTGGCGTTAGTGCCGGAGGCCGCATTGGCGCGTAATGTCGGAGGCGACGCTGGCGCGTCTTATCCGACCTACTGCGAATTAATCTTTCAGCTTGCGCATTACCAGCGTGGCGTTGGTGCCGCCGAAGCCGAAGCTGTTAGACATAACGGTGGTCAGTTCGCGATCGGTCGTTTCGGTCACGATGTTCAGACCCGCAGCCTGCTCGTCCAGCTCTTCAATGTTGATGCTCGGGGCGATAAAGCCGTGTTCCAGCATCAGCAGAGAGTAGATAGCTTCCTGTACGCCAGCAGCGCCCAGAGAGTGACCGGTCATTGCTTTGGTTGCAGAAATCGCCGGGCTCTTATCGCCGAATACTTCACGGATAGCCGCCAGCTCTTTCACGTCGCCAACCGGAGTCGAAGTACCGTGAGAGTTCAGGTAGTCGATTGGGGTATCAACACCGTGCATCGCCATCTTCATGCAGCGCACTGCGCCTTCGCCAGACGGAGCAACCATGTCTGCGCCATCAGACGTTGCGCCGTAGCCAACGATTTCAGCGTAGATATGAGCACCACGTGCCAACGCGTGTTCCAGTTCTTCGACCACCACCATACCGCCGCCGCCAGCGATAACGAAACCGTCACGGTGAGCGTCATAAGTACGGGAGGCTTTTTCCGGGGTGTCGTTGTATTTGGTAGACAGCGCACCCATCGCGTCGAATTCGCAAGCCATTTCCCAGCACAGCTCTTCGCCGCCGCCAGCAAACACGATGTCCTGTTTGCCCAGTTGGATCTGCTCTACTGCGTTACCGATACAGTGTGCGGAAGTCGCACACGCGGAGCTGATGGAGTAGTTAACGCCGTGAATCTTAAACGGCGTGGCGAGGCAGGCAGAAACGCCGGATGCCATCGCTTTGGTGACCACATACGGGCCTACCGCTTTCAGGCCGCGCGGGCCGCGCATTGCGTCAGCGCCGAACACCTGAAAACGCGGGGAACCGCCGCCGGAACCTGCAATCAGGCCAACGCGCGGGTTATTCTGGTAAGCTTCCGGGGAGAGGCCAGCATCTGCAATTGCCTGCTCCATAGAAAGGAATGCATAAATGGATGCGTCGCTCATAAAGCGCACTACTTTGCGGTCAATGAGGCCAGTGGTATCCAGTTTTACGTTGCCCCAGACGTGGCTACGCATGCCGGAATCCTTCAGCTCCTGAGAGAAAGTGATCCCTGAACGTCCTTCACGCAGAGATGCCAGGACTTCCTGCTGGTTATTACCGATGCTGGAAACAATGCCCAGGCCAGTAATCACTGCACGTTTCATTCAATACCTCTGTAAGTCGCACATAGAGTAAGTTTCGAATGCACAATAGCGTACACTTGTACGCCGAACAAGTCCGATCAGCCAATTAATAGAGAAATTTGCGCAGCCTGACACACATCGCTAAGATCGAGCCACCGCCTGTAAGACGAGTAACTTACGTGAAACACTACTCCATACAACCTGCCAACCTCGAATTTAATGCTGAGGGTACACCTGTTTCCCGAGATTTTGACGATGTCTATTTTTCCAACGATAACGGACTGGAAGAGACACGCTATGTTTTTCTCGGAGGTAACCAATTAGAGGCACGCTTTCCTGAGCATCCACATCCTCTGTTTGTGGTAGCAGAGAGCGGCTTCGGCACCGGATTAAACTTCCTGACGCTATGGCAGGCATTTGATCAGTTTCGCGAAGCACATCCGCAAGCGCAATTACAACGCTTACATTTCATTAGTTTTGAGAAATTTCCCCTCACCCGTGCGGATTTAGCCTTAGCGCATCAACACTGGCCGGAACTGGCTCCGTGGGCAGAACAACTTCAGGCGCAGTGGCCAATGCCCTTGCCCGGTTGCCATCGTTTATTACTCGATGAAGGCCGCGTGACGCTGGATTTATGGTTTGGCGATATTAATGAACTGACCAGCAAACTGGACGATTCGCTAAATCAAAAAGTAGATGCCTGGTTTCTGGACGGCTTTGCGCCAGCGAAAAACCCGGATATGTGGACGCAAAATCTGTTTAACGCCATGGCCCGGCTGGCGCGTCCGGGCGGTACGCTGGCGACATTTACGTCTGCCGGTTTTGTCCGCCGCGGTTTGCAGGACGCCGGATTCACGATGCAAAAACGTAAGGGCTTTGGGCGTAAACGGGAAATGCTATGTGGGGTGATGGAACAGACATTACCGCTCCCCTGCTCCGCGCCGTGGTTTAACCGTACGGGCAGCAGCAAACGGGAAGCGGCGATTATCGGCGGTGGTATTGCCAGCGCGTTGTTGTCGCTGGCGCTATTGCGTCGCGGCTGGCAGGTAACACTTTATTGCGCGGATGAGGCCCCCGCACTGGGTGCTTCCGGCAATCGCCAGGGGGCGCTGTATCCGCTCTTAAGTAAACACGATGAGGCGCTGAACCGCTTTTTCTCTAATGCGTTTACTTTTGCTCGTCAGTTTTACGACCAATTACCCGTTAAATTTGATCATGACTGGTGCGGCGTCACGCAGTTAGGCTGGGATGAGAAAAGCCAGCATAAAATCGCACAGATGCTGTCGATGGATTTACCCGAAGAACTGGCTGTAGCCGTTGAGGCAAATGCGGTTGAACAAATTACGGGCGTTACGACAAATTGCAGCGGTATTACTTATCCGGAAGGTGGCTGGCTGTGTCCGGCAGAACTAACCCGTAATGTGCTGGAACTAGCGCAACAGCAAGGTTTACAGATTCATTATCAATATCAGTTGCAGGATTTATCCCGTAAGGATGACTGTTGGTTGCTGAATTTTGCAGGAGATCAGCAAGCAACACACAATGTAGTGGTACTGGCGAACGGGCATCAAATCAGCGGTTTCAGCCAAACATCGACTCTGCCAGTGTATTCGGTTGCCGGACAGGTCAGCCATATTCCGACAACGCCGGAACTGGCAAAACTGAAACAGGTGCTGTGCTATGACGGTTATCTCACGCCACAAAATCCGGCGAATCAGCACCATTGTATTGGTGCCAGTTATCATCGCGGCAGCGAAGATACGGCGTACAGTGAGGACGATCAGCAGCAGAATCGCCAGCGGTTGATTGATTGTTTCCCGCAGGCACAGTGGGCAAAAGAGGTTGATGTCAGTGATAAAGAGGCGCGCTGCGGTGTGCGTTGTGCCACTCGCGATCATCTGCCAATGGTAGGCAATGTTCCCGATTATGAGGCAACACTCGTGGAATATGCGTCGCTGGCGGAGAAGAAAGATGAAGCGGTAAGCGCGCCGGTTTATGACGATCTCTTTATGTTTGCTGCTTTAGGTTCGCGCGGTTTGTGCTCTGCCCCGCTGTGTGCCGAGATTCTGGCGGCGCAGATGAGCAACGAACCGATTCCGATGGATGCCAGTACGCTGGCGGCGTTAAATCCGAATCGGTTATGGGTGCGGAAATTGTTGAAGGGTAAAGCGGTTAAGGCGGGGTAATCTCCTTTGGCAGTGTTTGCCGGATGCGGCGTGAACTGAACTGAACCCCAAAACCTGGACAGTTTCAGTTAACCGGCTTTTTGATACTCAGTCCGGTATTCTACCGGGCTGAGTCCCCCAAGACTGAGTTTTATTCTTTTTTGATTCCAGTAAGTTATGTATTCGTTAACGGCATTTTCCAGCTCTTCTACACTTCTGTAGTCCCGGCGATAGTACATTTCTTCTTTCAGGTGACCAAAGAAATTCTCCATTACCGCATTATCAAGACAGTTGCCCTTGCGCGACATGCTCTGCACTAACCCTTTGTCTGCCAGGGCAGACTGATAACTTTTTATCCGGTAATGCCACCCTTGATCACTGTGGAGCAGCGGTTTTTCTCCTTCTGCAAGGCTTTCCAGCCCCTTATTTAACATGCGCTTCACCAGCTCCTCTGTAGGCCTGCAGGCAGTTTCCCACGCCACGATTTCCCCGTTAAACAAATCAAGTATCGGGGACAGGTACA
>ENA-OXVH01000369-OXVH01000369.1-human-gut-metagenome-genome-assembly--contig:-NODE-369-length-14165-cov-60.5856_pt1 | contig 14165 bp, 8 predicted proteins | sample MGYA00249247_ERZ652690 | MGnify/ENA primary metagenome ERZ652690 (study PRJEB26925, sample SAMN05826950) | human gut metagenome | biome: ENVO:2100002; feature: ENVO:00000062; material: ENVO:00002003... | reverse complement strand
GAATTAGTTCAGGGGCGCAACATTACCATCACCGCGCCTCTGGCTGAGTCTGTACTCCAAAACATGGTTGACCTGATGCCTGGTTCTACTCTGAGCGAAGATGACAACTCTGTCACGATCACATCTGCACAGGGCGTTAACCTGATTGATGTGGCGAAGGAGCTGGTTCTGACTCCGCAGGACACCACCGACTATGTGTTGACCATCCCGAAAGCGGCAACCGCGGGCAACTTCACTATGACCTACCAGTCTGATGATGTTCGTGTGTTCTCTGTTCAGTTCAGCGCATACCCGGATGATGAAGGCGTTCTGGGCAAAATGAGCGGTCCTAAACCGGTAAAAACTGTGTCGATCTCACCGGAATCTCCAACCGTAAAAGCTGGAGAAACTGTGCAACTGACAGCCGAAATCACTCCAGCTGATGCCGCAGACAAAACCGGTGTTTGGGAATCCGAAGACCAGGAAAAGGCCACGGTAGATCAAACGGGTCTGGTACGTGGTGTGGCGCAGGGTTCTACAAATATCTCCTTCACCAGCAATAGCGGTGGTAAGAAGGCAACTAAGTCAGTAACGATTAACCCCGCAGATTAATCAGTAATTAAGCAGAGGCTCAGGATGAGCCTCTCTTTTAAAAGGATTTTAACCAATGACCAAATTACTCGATCTAGATTCCATTCTGCCTCCGAAGAAAAGCATCAAATTTGGCGGTCAGGAATATCCCATCGTTGAAATGACGGTAGGTCTGTTCGTTTCCATCAAGCAGATGGAAGGAAAAGATCTCATGAACATGTCTCCTGTTGAGCAAGTGACAGCTTATGCAGATCTGGTTCGTAAGGTTATCCCTTCAGTACCTGACGAAGTTCTTGAAAAACTGACTGTTCCGCAACTCCAGCAGATCTTCACCTTCGCTATGGAAGTGATTGATGAAGAAAACGAAAAAGCGGCTGGCGAAGGGGCAAAGTAATTTCCCGCGATGAATCCGGGACAAGGACCGTTTCAATAGATCTCGGATTCTATTTCAGTCGTGTAGTTGCTCACTACGCTGTGTCGCCATTAGAGCTATTGAACATCCCTCTCACGATGTTCTGGATGCTCAGTCGCAATATAGACCGTCTGCGTGCGGAAGAGGATGTCCGCAACTTACAAGTCGCTCGTGCGTCCCAGGCGGATGGCGAGGCTGTGAAGGCGTTCATGGAGGGTTTGCAACTCAGGATTGGAAGACCAGTCGTAACAGATAAAGTCTACGATCCAAGCCAGGATAAGGCAGACCCTGACGCCAAAGAGCAACTGATGCAAATATTTGGCAGAGGATGACAAGGGAATGTCACAAAACGTAGAGTTTATCCTGTCGCTGGAAGACAAACAGTTTACAGCGTCAATCGATCGTGCGGGGAAACTGCTTACTCGATTTGGTGAGCAGGTAACAAAGCCTGCTCAAAAAATCCAAACCTTTGAACGCTCTTTGGGTTCGGTCGCCCGTATCATTGGCGTTCTGGAAAGCAAGCTCGATTCTACGGCAGATAAACTACAGGATGTAGCTGCCGGTTTTGAGCTTGCTTCAGATGCTACGCGTAAAATGCGTGGCAACATCACCAGCCTCAATTCTGGTCTTAAAGCCCTAATTGAGCGCGTCGATACGACAACTTCTTCAGTAGATAAACTCACCGCGTCATTACGTAAAGTGCAATCAGAGCTAAATGATTTCTCTGATTGGGCGACCTATGCAAGCAAAAGCGCAAGCCGCTTTGATACGGAGGTCAAAGAAGCCTCTGCGTCCGTGAGTGGCATGAATACGCGCCTTAATACCACGACGAAGCGACTCAGTAATTGGGGTGTCACAACGACTCAGGCTGCCGAGGGACTGAAAAAGGTTCGTGAGCAGATGGACGAAGTTATCGGGCGTCAGCAACTGATTAGCAAGCCGGTACGTGTTCGTACATCTGGAAGTGGTGATGGTGGTAGCGGTAGCAGGCAGCGTAGCGGCGCTTCTGGCCACAGCGGTAAAAATAACGAAGGAGGTATATTCTCTGGCCTTCGTGGCAACATTTTCCTGCTTGGCGAGATCGGAGATGCAGCCAGAACGGTTACTGACATCATGTTTGGGTGGCAGAAGCCTATTGTTGAAGCTGCGGCCGAAATGGAACGTATGCGGGTGATGCTTCGAGGGTTGAATAAGGAGAAGTCCAACCCTGGCCAGGCTGCCGCTGATGATATGAAGTACATCGTAGACATGGCTCAAAATGCGCCGTTCGCGATGCAGGCGTTAACAGACTCCTTCGTGAAGTTTCGTTCTGCTGGCTTAGATCCAACCGATGGTTCTCTGAAGGCGCTGGTGGACTCCGTTGCTCGTTTTGGTGGTGATAGTGAGCTGTTGAAACGTGCGGCTGTGGCCGTTCAGCAGATGTCCGGTAAGGGCGTTGTGTCAATGGAAGAGCTACGTCAGCAATTAGGTGAAGCCGTTCCTAACGCGATGCAGGCAATGGCAGACGCCGCAGGCATCACTATGGGGGAACTGACTAAAGCCGTTGCCAGCGGTACGGTTGAGGCAAAGCAGGCGTTGTCTCTGATGTTTGTTGGTCTGCGTGCGGAGAACGAGAACGCAGCGAAAGACATGATGCAAACCTACACAGGTGCGCTGGCGCAACTTCAGACGTCATTCACGTTATTTGCTGATCGAGTTGGTCAGGCCGGATATCTGGATTCTCTATCAAAGGGGATGAAAGAACTGGCTTCAATCATGAATAGCGCCGAAGGGATCTCGTTTGCCAATTCTTTAGGTTCGGGGTTAACGACGGCAATCGATGGGTTGCGTCAGCTTGCTCAATGGTTAGCAAAGAACCAAGAGCTGGTAATTAATCTCGGTAAGGTCGTGGCCGCGATGGTTGCGTTCAAACTGATGCGAGCAGGGATCATGGGGGTAGTTGGTGCTGGCAGCCAGATGGTTAGCACCTTTGCCACGATGGCGACCGCCATACAGACTCCATTTAACCTCGGCGCTACAGCAGTAACTCGATTCAATCGTGCGGCACGTATGGGGCTGGCTCCGATCCCCTCTCTTATTTTCGCCATCCGTGGGGCGATTACGGGGCTTAAAGGCGCTTTTGCTGGCCTGACTGCGTTTATTGCGGCGAATCCGATAGGTTTTGTTTTCACTGCTGCAATGACCGCTGTTGCTGGCTTAATCACGTATATGACCATGCTTCGTAGCGAAACTTCAAAGGTCGTTGACGAGATTAGGAAAATACCAGAAGCGATGACGGCGGCTAAACGTGCACAGATGGCCGAGTATAAAGCGCGTCTTGAGCAACAAATCACGCAAAAGGAACAAGAGTTAAAATCTGGCGAAAAGGTGGTTTATGGGCCGGGTATGACCGGAACTACAGTAAAGATTAATCATGATGAACGTAAGCGAATAGAAAATGAGCTAAATGAACTTCGTAAGAAACGCGATGAAACCAATGAAACTATTGCCAGAGGGGATTTGGCTGTAGCCAAACGTCTGGCAAAAGAGACGGCAGAATCCCAGATAGAGAAAATACTCGAAGAGAATAGAGACTTTGCGGCAACGTTCGTGAAAGCTCGTCAGGAGGCTCTGGAGAAAATCCAGAAAATCAAGGATGACGGTTCACTTTCGGATGACGAAAAGAACAAGCTATTGGCACCGTTACGTGAAACGGTAAACAAAAGCTATCTGGAGCCTGCGCAAAAACTGGTTGATTCACTTTCTTCTCGTAAGAATGCGACCGAGAAGCAAATCGCGACTCTTAATGATCAGCTTGAAAAAGCGAAAAAGGAAGGAAATACCGAGCAGATTCAGAAACTGCAAGGAAGTATTCGTGGCTATCAGGAGCATTTGGAAGTCGTTGCTCAGGAACTGACTCAGGCAGAGTTTAAGAGGGATAACGCGGCCAAAAGTGGTAATGGCTTAGTGTCAATCAATGGAGATGTTCTGGGGTTAGGTACAACTGATAAAGCAGCTCAGAAGGCGCTGGCGCAATATATGCGAAACCAGATGGATTCTGCGACTTATCAGCGTACTCTGCCTGACGGCACTCCGATGATGGACTTCGAAGGTAAGCCGATTATTGGGCCTAAACAACTCAAGACGCAGCTTAATTTGCAGAAAGCATCCAGCGCCAGCTCTCTGGAGAAAATGAGCGATGAAGAGCGTGCCGCAGCCATTGCTGCACTGACTAAAGCTCGTGAACAGGATGCAGCAGCTGCCGAGAAAGCAGCCCAACGATCAGCTAACGCCTCGCAGCGTGCGGCCAAGAAAGAACAGGCAGCGCAACAGAAACTGGCGGCCGGATATCAGAAGTCTCTGGATAAAGCCGATCAGCTTATGGGGCAAATGGGTGAAAGCTCTAAGGCTACGGTATCGTTTGATCAGTCTCTTCGCGATACAACGAAATCGCTGACAGATTTGGCTAATGCGGTTCCTAACGAGTTCATCACTCAAGAGATGATCGACAAGGCGAAAAAACGTCTTGAAGACCTCAAAAATGCGACACCTGAATATCGCGAGATGTTTAATCGCCGCAATGTTGAGCAGATGATCTCCACTTGGGCACCGGAGGCGGATTCCATTATTAGTGCTGGCTATACGCCGTCTCGTGAAGAGAAAGTTGCTGATTTCGAAGACACTTACAACCGCAATCTCAAAGCGTTGATAGAACTTCGTGATGAGGCGTCTGATCCTAAAGTTGTGGCGCTTTATACAAAGAAAATCAATCAACTGATTGCTGCTGGCAATACCGCGCTTATTAAAGAGACGGGGACTGCGACGCAGAAGTTGGCACTGGAATACGAAAACTTGGCAGAGCAGATCGAAAGCACCTGGACTGATTTGTTTAGTGGCTTAACTGATGTCCTGACTGATTTCGTTATTAACGGGAAGATGAGCTTCTCCAGCCTATCTCAGTCCATTTTGAAAGATATCACCAATATGGTCGTGAAGTCGCAGATCACGCTGCCTCTAATGAACATGTTGGGGATGGGAACCACCGCAGCTGGTAGTTCACAGAGTGGTAATTTGCTGACCGGGGTTGCTTCCGCCGTTGCCAATCAAGGGGTACGAATGGGCAACACTGTTAACGGCGACAAGTCGGTAGGAGAAGCCACGAAGGAGACGTCCAGTTCGGTAACTGGATTGGGGCAAACAACACAGCAGACCACCAGCGCAATTGGCACTGCAACAAATGCGATTGGTAGCTGGGTATCAGGGCTATTTGATAGCACTGAAGCCAAAGATGCCGAGACAAAAGCCGTGAAGGACTCCATCTTTTCGATGCAGAACCTCAGCTCTGTTACCGGCGCGCTGTCTGCCGCGTTTGCAATGCTTGGAGCTAATGCTTCCGGCTCTGGTAATAAGTGGTTGAGTTTTGGAGCAACGGTTGCATCTGGTCTTGTTTCAGCTTGGGCTGGCGGTGGTTTCGACAGCGTGACATCAAGCTCTGCTAAAACCGCAACTAGCAGTGTGGCTGACGGAACTAAAGGCATTCCTGCAATCCCGAAGTTTGCAAATGGAGGAATATTCGGAAAAGACGGCGTGATCCCGCTCCGGGCATACCAGAAAGGCGGTATTGCTAACTCGCCTCAATTAGCGTTGTTTGGGGAAGGTTCTATGAATGAGGCGTATGTTCCATTGCCTGATGGCCGAACAATCCCTGTAACGCTCAGTACCGATGGTATGAGTGGAGGCGGAAATGTTCTTTCTCCTGTATCAATTGAGATCAACGTCCATAGTGACGGTAGCACGACAGAATCCGGCGATACAGAAAGCATATGGAACAATGCTGCTAAACGGGTGAAAGCCGTCGTACTTGAGACTATCGCTCAAGAAAAACGCCCTGGCGGATCACTCAACCCAAACACTCAACGTAACTAACTATCGACTGCCCCGGTCGGGGCTGTCTCACAAGGATGTGAGATGGAAAGACAAACGTTTAATTGGTATCCAGATTACGAATCTGAAAAAAGCGTAAAACCGAATGTAACGGTACTTAATTTTGGTGATGACTACGAGCAGCGACAGGCTCAAGGTCTTAATCGTATTAAAGAAGAATGGTCGTTAACCTTTACCAGATCATACAACGAAATTAATGCAATCGATGACTTCCTGACTGAGCGAGCAGGTGTTGAGTCGTTCTATTGGGTTAATCCAAGAGGAAAACGGATTGTAGTTGTATGCGACAGTCATACGGTCAAGCGATATCAAGGGTACGCAGTATTAACCGCTCCATTCAGACAAGTATTTGAGGCTTAAGCACCTGGATAAGTAAGTACTAATTTACTATTATTGTGGCGCTGACAGGATGTTAGCGCCTACTTATTTCAAGGATGAAACAATGGGAATTAAAGCTGATATTCAGAGCTTATCTCCCTCTGCACTCATTGAGTTGTTCGTACTGGATATGTCGAACACAACTTCAGGGGGGAAGCTATTCTTCCACGCCGGAACAAACGAACTGATGCAACCGGTCGTCTGGCAAGGAGTGACATATGAGCCGTGGCCAATCAAAGCATCAGGTTTTGACAAAACGGGCCAGGGAACGTTGCCACGTCCAAAAATTCAGGTGTCGAACTTTGCCGGAACCGTCTCTGCGGAAGTTCAGGCAAACGACGATCTTGTTGGCTGCCGCATTATTCGCAAGATGACGCTGGCTCGCTTCCTCGATGCCGTTAATTTTAAAGACGGCAACCCAACAGCAGATCCAAACCAACATTTCCCGGATGAAATGTGGTTTATCGAACAGAAAACTCTCGAAACTCATCAGGTTGTCGAGTTTGAATTGTCCAGTGTGTTCGATTTGATGGGGGTGCAACTGCCGTATCGTCAGATCATTAAAAACACCTGCCCGTGGAAATACCGAGGGCCAGAATGCGGCTATACCGGTCCATATTTCGACAAAAATAACCAGCAGACGTCTATGTCTGGTGCTGATTACTGCACAAAACGTTATGACGCCTGTAATGCGCGTCGGAATTATTTTGCCAACGGAGTGATCCATTTTGGCGGGTTTATTGGAGCTACGCGATATGGGTAATAAAGCAATCCCTGAGCTTGGCTCTGACGTTATGCAGCAAATCTATCTCTGCGCCATAAATCGCTACCCTAATGAAGCGTGTGGCTTTCTGGTTAGAACTAATGGCGACAAATATCGCTTTATGGAAGCGCGGAATGTATCGGAGAACCCGCAGAACACTTTTGTAATGCACGTTGACGACATTATGGCGGCAGAGGATGCGGGTGATGTTATCGCAATCTGGCATTCACATACTGATGAATCAGCAGAAGCATCTGATGCCGATCGTGCAGGCTGTGAAGCGACGGAAGTTCCGTGGATGATTCTGGCTATTCGCAAGAATGTTGAGGGAGATGCCCCTTTCCATTTTAGCGAGATGAATGTGATCACACCTGATGGTTTCGAAATGCCATACCTGGGTAGACCGTATGTATTTGGCGTATTCGATTGCTGGATGTTGTGTCGGGACTATTTGAAGCGTGAGTTTAACGTCGAGCTTAACCCGAACGCACACCTGCATATTCCATCGTGGTACACCGGCGATAACGACATTCTCGACCAGAACTACCGAAACGAAGGGTTGGTACGGCTTGCGCCTGGAACAGAGCCTCAACGTGGGGACGTCTTCTTTATTCAATACGGGAAAATGCCAGATCACTGCGCGGTTTATATCGGCGATGGAATGATTCTTCATCACCAGATCGACCGTCTTAGTTGTCGTGCTTATTACGGCGGAATGTATCAGAAACATACGACGCATCACTTGCGTCACAGAGACTTGCTCAAGGGAGATGAGACGTGTCTGAGTTAGTTCATGTGCAGCTTGGCGGACCTATGGCTAAACATTTTGGTCGCCACTGGCATCTAAAGGTGCGCAATACAAAACAGGCTCTGGATTTAATTGAAGCCAACAAGCCTGGGTTTAAAGCATGGATGAAGCGCAATATCAAAACCTATGACAGTTACCACATCCAGATCACCAATAAACAGGGCCACAAGTGGTCTGTTGACGAAAGTGAATATCAGATGATGGGGCAGTCTGACAACATTGCCAAAATCCGCATTACACCTGTTCCGCGAGGAAGCGGTGGATCTGCTTTTGGGTGGTTTCAGACGGTAGTAGGGGCCGCTTTGTTGGTTGTATCGGCGGTAGTGATGCCTGCTTTAGCACCTCTCGGTTTGTCACTGATGATGGGCGGCATATCACAAATCATATCGCCGCAAGCCACTAACGAAAGTGTGAGACAGGCAGATAACTCGAACTCTTATTATTTCGACGGCCCTCAAAATACAGAAAACCAGGGCAACCCAGTACAACTTATCTATGGCGAGGAAATTCTGGTTGGCTCACAGGTTGTGAGTTCTTCAATCACGATTGACCAGCTAATGTAAACAAGGATTTTTTGAACATGGAACAGTTCAAGAAGAAAAAGCTACCGCTGTTTATTGCCGGTGCGGGTGGTAAAAAAAGCAGCAAAAGCTCCAGTCGTACACCGGTTGAAGCCGACGATACCGTAAATTCTCGTGCAATGGCCGCTATCCTCGATCTTCTTGGGGAAGGGGTAATTGGCGGCTTAGTAAATGGCGCAAGATCTATTTTTATCGACGATCTGCCGATTGTAAATGAAGACGGTTCCTCCAACTTCAGCGGAATCACATGGGATTTTCGCGACGGTTCACAAGACCAGACTCCAATGTCTGGCTTTGATTTCGTTGAAACGCCTAAATCCGTCAATATCCAGTTAAAAAAAACACATTATGTAACGGTTTCAATCGATAACGATGAAGCTGATCGGGTTCGTGTCATCATGAAGTTTCCTTCTTTGCGAAGCATAGATAAAAAAACTGGTGACACGAACGGTACGACTGTTGAGTACAAGTTCCAGATAGCAAATGGCGACTCAACATTTGTAGATGTGGTCGCGGAAGGTGAAAAAAGCGTTGGCATTAAGCTAACAGCAAAGAAGACCGGCGTTTATTACCGTAGCTACGAGCTGAAGCTGCCTAAGCCTGGACGCGCATACAAGGTTCGTGTAGTCCGTATTACCGATGATAACAGTAGCCAGTATCTCTATAACGATACATGGGTGGATTCAATCGGGGAAATTGTCGATACACCGATGAACTATCCAAACTCTGTTTTGGTTGGATTGAAGGTAAACTCTGAGCAATTCGGCAGCACCATGCCATCTCGCTCTTATCTGGTGCGTGGCCTAAAAATTCGAGTACCTTCAAACTATAACGAGTCAAGTAACACTTACGCTGGGGTATGGGATGGTACTTTTAAGCTGTTGTCTTCTTCGAACCCCGCGTGGATTCTCTTTGATTTGCTGACCAATGCTCGATATGGCCTTGGTCAGTATGTGTCGGAATCTATGATTGACCTTGGCCAGTTGTACCAGATTGGTCGATATTGTGACGAAGAGGTCGATGATGGCTTTGGTGGCAAAGAGAAACGCTTTGTAATCAATACGCAGATCACCAGTCGACAGGACGCATACCGGCTAATTCAGGATATTGCTGGAGCATTCCGCGGCATGGTGTTTTGGGCTGGTGGGATGGTTAACATCATGCAGGATAGCCCATCAGATCCGGTAATGATGTTTACCAACTCCAACGTCAAAGATGGATTGTTTACCTATAAAGGTTCTGCGCGTAAAGATCGCCCATCCGTTGCGCTCGTAACCTACAACAACAAGGAGGACGGTTATAAGCAAAACATCGAGTACGTCGAAGATCAGGACGCAATGCGCCGTTATGGTGAGCGTAAAACAGAAGTCGTAGCATTTGGCTGTACAAGCCGAGGGCAGGCTCACCGAGTTGGTTTGTGGCTTTTATATACCGCCAGAATGGAGTCGGATGTAATTACATTTACTGCCGGCTTAGACGCGTCATTTCTGATGCCTGGTGAAACCGTTCTGATTCAGAACAAATATCGCGCAGGCAAACGTAACTCAGGTCGAATTGTGGCGTTTACCAAAAACAGCGTCACACTCGATGCGCCTGTGTCGTTAGCCAAAGGCGGCTGCTTTATTCGAATACTGAATCAGGAAGGCAAAATCGTTGAACGCGATGTTCTTGAAACTGGCGAAAATATAACAAAAGTTACGTTTTCAAAAGCCCTGTCTTCGGCTGAAACGCCTGTTTTGAACGGCGTCTGGACTATTACAGAACCAGACCTCGAACCTATGCGCGTTCGCATCGTTAACATCGCGCAGGGGGAAACGCCGGGTAGCTTTGACATCACCGCTGTTGAGAACAATCCGTCTAAATATGAGGCGATCGACAATGGTGCAACGCTTATCCCGCAAAATACGACGGTATTGGACCCGACTTACTCCAAGCCGTCTAATTTGCAAATCACCGAAGGGACTTATCTCTCAAGCCCTGGCAACCTGTCAGTAAAACTGACTGCAACATGGGAAGGGAAATCTCCAGAGTATTGGATCAGTTGGCGACGTTCTGATGAAAACAATGTATCGAACTGGCAATCGGCGCGTGTAACCGAAGAGCAATACGAAATCGTTAATGTTGCGGAGAATGGACGCTACGACTTCCAGCTGTATGCGGTTTCATTCAACGGTAAAAAAACAGAGATTATCAGTACCGTTTATCAGGTGCTGGGCACAATGACACCGCCGGATGCCCCAACGTCATTAACGGCCGTTGGGGACTATCGTAATGTGATACTGAATTGGGTTAATCCAGATTCGGTAGACCTTGATCACATTAATGTTTACGCATCCCAGACCAACAATCTGGATACAGCGAAACTGATCGCAGAGTCTGCAAGCACCACCTTTACACATGCTGGTCTTGGGGATAGCGAAACGTGGTATTACTGGGTTCGAGCATCGAACAAGCGAGGTATGTTAAGTCCTCCGAACTCAAACTTGGGGACAGAGGCGACAACTCGCGATGTACTGTCGTTCCTGACAGGCAAAATTACGTCTTCTGAACTTGGCCAGGCTTTACTTGAGGAAATCGACTCAAAAGTATCTCAGGAGGCGGTGGATTCCATCTATGAACAGATGGATGAAAGTCTGAAAAGCCTTGATGACAAGTTTACAGAGACAGATCGGCGGCTTGAAGAAGCTCAAAACGATCTTAAAACGGATGTTTCCAGTACTGTAAGCAAGGTGGAAGACGCACTTAAGGAGGTTGCAAACTCTAACGCTGCCTTAATTCAGTTGCAGGAAACTGTATCAGAGCAGGGTAAAGCTGTAGCTGGAGCTGTTGAGGCGGCAAATGCAGCACTTGACAATTCATCGGCTTTAATTGCGGAGGAGCGTGAAGCACGAGTTGAGGGTGACTTGGCAAACGCGAAAGAAATCGAGGCGATGAAGTCAACTGTAGATAGCAGTTTAGCCACCATTGAAGAAATGAAAAAAACCGTGGCTGAAGTTGAACGTTCTAGTGCCGAAGTTACGACAAACATTGAGGCATTGGCTAAAACAAACATCGATCTTGCTTTGCGTCAGGATGAAGATCAGCACAAGCAGATGGTGAGTAATGCGAAGATCACCACAACTCAGAAGGCTTTTGCAGACGATATATCTGCAATGGCTACGAAAATGGAAGAAATTCGCGCTGAAATAAATGAGGATATCAGAGCTTCAATCACTGAAGAAACAACGGCTCGTGTAGATGCTGATAATGCTATTGCAAGCAGAATCACCAAACTTGAATCAAAGATTAACGATGATATTTCTGCCGCAATTGTGAGTGAACAAGAGGCACGAGCTAGTGCCGATGAAGCACTTTCAAAAGAAATACTATCGTTACAAGCCAAAATTGAAGGCGATATTAGTGCAGCTATATCTGAAGAAAAAATTGCCCGAGCAACTGCTGATGAATCTTTAGCACAACAGATAACCACATTGAAGAGCCAGACGGGTAAAGATATTAAGGCGGCTGTAGCAGAAGAGACGAAAGCCAGAACTGACGCTGATTCGGCTTTGGCTTCTAGTATCACTAATCTACAGGCGCAAACGAGCAAAGATATTAATGCCGCGATTACGTCTGAGGCGACTGTGCGCACAAACGCCGACAATGCTCTAAGTGGACGAATTGACACCTTAAAAGCATCAGTTGATGGAAATACAGCGACAATTCAAGAGCAGGCAACTGCTATTGCTGATACTAACAAAAAGGTTTCAACCGCGTGGACGTTGAAGATGGAAACGTCAACAAGTGGTGGGCAAAAATATGTCGCAGGTATTGCGCTTGGAATTGACACCACGGGGCTTTCCCAGTTTTTGGTGCAAGCAGATCGATTTGGTCTAGTCAACTCAGTTAACGGAAAGATCACCACACCATTTGTTATCGAAAACAGCGTTGCATACATGAATGGTGCGTATATTAAGGATGGTACTATCACAAATGCAAAGGTAGGTGACTTGCAATCAACAAACTTCGTAAGCGGACGAGCCGGATGGCGATTTGGTAAAAATGGAACGCTTGAGATCAACAGCAATAGTGGCGGCAATGGGAGATTGGTTATAAATGGTCAGAGGATTGACGTTTATGATGACAATAATGTCCTTCGAGTTAGGATTGGTCAGCTTTGATTGTGGAAAAAAATAATCATTTCTGTAAAAATAGGTAGGTACTAACTTAATGGTGGGCATGGAACGCCCACCATATCTAGGAGCAAAGGATAAATGTGGTACAGGGAAGGTACAATAAATCTCACTAAAGGAAATAAAACTGTAGTGGGAACAGGCACAGCCTGGGGAGTGACGGCGAACGGCGTCCTTCCAGGTATGATATTGATTGGCCCCGATAATAAGTTATATGAAATAAAATCAATCGAGAGTGACACTTCGTTAACTCTTGTTGAAGCCTACGGTGGCAGCACCCAAACAAATGTTCCGTGCAGAATAATTACGACCTATGAAGGTGATTTGACCCAATTTAGTGCTCGTTTTACTGCGCTTATGTCTCGCATGTCAGCCGATTCAAAAATGATGCGTAGTTGGCTGACTGCTGTGGATGAAATAACAATTGAGCGTGAAGATGGCACGGAATTAACCGTAAAATCCCTTACGCAGATCGTTAATGAGCACAATGAGAACCTAGAATGGTATAAAGAAAATACTCCCATAATTAACACCGCTGCACAAAAAGCTAAAGAGGCGGCAGCGAGCGCAACAGCGGCCAAAAAATCAGAAACTAACTCAAAAGCGAGTGAGACAGCTTCAAAGACCAGCGAAACTAATGCGAAAAATAGCGAGGTAGCTGCAAAATCGAGTCAGAGTGCTGCCGCCAACTCCGCTACCGCAGCAAAAAACAGCCAGGATGCAGCAGCCGAAAGCGAGAGTGCTGCAGCTGGTTCTGCGACTTCAGCAGCTGGATCAGCAACTGCTGCGGCTAACAGCCAGAAAGCCGCGAAGACGAGCGAAACTAACGCAAAGTCCAGCCAGACGGCAGCGAAGACCAGCGAAACGAATGCTAAAGCCAGCGAAACTGCGGCGAAAAGCAGTCAGGATGCAGCGGCCCAAAGCGAGAGTGCCGCAGCCAGTTCTGCAAGCGCGGCGGCTGCTTCTGCCACTGCATCAGCTAACAGTCAAAAAGCAGCAAAAACCAGTGAAACCAACGCAAAGGCGAGCGAGACTGCGGCGGCGAACTCGGCGCAAGCATCGGCAGCAAGCCAGACAGCAGCTAAAGCAAGTGAAGACGCAGCCAGAGAGTATGCAAGTCAGGCAGCAGAGCCGTATAAATATGTCTTACAGCCACTGCCTGATGTGTGGATACCGTTTAACGATTCACTGGATATGATTACGGGCTTTTCGCCATCATATAAAAAGATTGTTATTGGTGACGACGAAATAACGATGCCTGGTGACAAGGTTGTTAAGTTTAAACGCGCATCGAAAGCAACCTATATTAATAAATCTGGTGTGCTGACAGAGGCTGCCATTGACGAGCCACGGTTTGAACGTGATGGCCTGCTTATTGAGGGGCAAAGAACGAACTACATGCTCAATTCGGAAAACCCTGCCAGTTGGGGGCGATCGTCAAATATGGATGTTCCCGAAACCGGGACGGATAGTTTTGGTTTTACCTATGGAAAGTTTGTCTGTAACGATTCTCTGATTGGGCAAACCTCAGCCATTAATATGGCATCAATTGCTGCAA
>ENA-OXVH01000366-OXVH01000366.1-human-gut-metagenome-genome-assembly--contig:-NODE-366-length-14281-cov-18.184_pt1 | contig 14281 bp, 8 predicted proteins | sample MGYA00249247_ERZ652690 | MGnify/ENA primary metagenome ERZ652690 (study PRJEB26925, sample SAMN05826950) | human gut metagenome | biome: ENVO:2100002; feature: ENVO:00000062; material: ENVO:00002003... | reverse complement strand
CCTGTAACCGATGGCGGTTACGAGGTTGAGCCTGGGATGGTAGGTATTGCAGCGGGCCATGCCGTTGGGGTAGGTGAGATAGTTGAGGAAGCCGCTGGTTGGATCGTACTGCCAGGTAAAGGGATACTCCAGTCCTTCCAGATTCATCCCGATGATGGCACCTTTGGAATCGTAGTCAAGATGAGAGTGCTGCACCGTGCGTGTGCCGACCATCAGGCGGTAGCCTTCAGAACGTCCCAAGACATCATATTGTTCCTGAATGGAGCTTTCTACGGTTCCAAAGGAAGTGTCCTGGATTATGCGGCCATAGGCATCATAGGAAAGTTCCCTGATTCCGGAGGCGTCCCGGACGGAGGTCATTTGTCCGAGGTGGTTGCAGGAGAACTCCCATCCTGGCGTACCGTCACTGTGGGAGACGGAGACGAGTTCCCCGGTGAGAGGAGCATAGGCGTAGGTGGTGGTGATTCCTCTGGCCTTGGTCAATGTCTCCAGACGGTTGAGAGTGTCGTAGGTTTTCGAGACACAGGACCCGTCTGCATAGGTCTTCTTGAGTTCAAGCCCCGTAGCCTCGTCATGGAGCCACGCGGTGGTGTCTCCGTCAGTACGGCCGCAAGGATCGGAAGTGATGTCTCCCTCATCTGCCCGGAAGGTAGTCAGGGAGACCATGTGATCGGCTTCGTCGTAGGCGAAGCAGGCCGGCTGGGTGGCGGTGCCGTACTTGGCCGTCTTTCTGCCGCGTATGTCATAAGAATAGCAAACTGTTCCCCCCAGGGCGTCGATGATGCAGGCGGGATTGTCACAGCAGGGCGAGTAGCTAGTGGTAGTCACGTTTCCTGCAGAATCGGTAGTTTTGACAGGACGTCCCGCAAGGTCGGTTTCAGTCGTCGCGGCATTGCCTCTGGAGTCCGTCTGCTTGAGAACCATGCCCGTGGAGGCGTAGGAGCGGGTTTGTGAGGAACGGATTCCGGAGTGGTCGGTCTGGCTTACGGTAAAGCCGTCCACGACAAGAGACTCGGCTACCATGTTTGAAGTGGGAATGCGGCTGAACCGGGTGCGCCTGGTAGGAGCGGTGTACTCCGTCCACTCGACGCTCTGCTGTCCGTAGACGTCCGTGGAAATGGTCTTGCTTTCCAGGAGGGGATCGAGCAGGGAAACCATATTCTCCGTGATTTGAGTAAGGGGGAGACCGTCGGCATTGTAGGTGGTGGAAGTCTGCACCTGGCAGACGCCGTCTTCCCGGAACCGGTAACAGGAGGAGTGCTCAGTGATTCTGTTTTTAGCAGGGTTATCAGGATGTAACTCGTCCAGCAGGACGGTTTTCTTCATGGCCTGCCCCAGTTGGTTGTATTCTGTGATAGTAGGAGCAAGGTTCTCCGTTTGAGATCGGATCAATTGTCCCTTGTCATTGTATGTATTACTGGTGACGATGAACCCTCCCTTCGTATTGGGCTGTTCCTGCCGGACGGTCTGTCCAAAGCCGTTTTCCAGAGACCTCGACAGCACAACTCCCTTGGACAAGGTCGTGGTCAGGATGCCTTCTTCGGTTAGTTCCAGCTGGGTCTCCATCTCTCTTTGCCCTGTTCCTCCTTGTAAGGTGGTTGTGCCGTCGTAGTAGGTTCGAGTGACCAGGGTAGCCCCTGCAGGAGTGGTGACGGTGGTGGTGAGTCCGTCTTCGCCGTACTCGGTTCGGGTGGTGCGTCCCAGTAGGTCTATGGAGGAAACGACCCGTCCCTGATCGTCGTACTCCGTCCTTTCCGTCGTCGTCATCGGACCCACGTCGCGCCGCACGGCGATCGTCCTTCCCGCCGCATCATAGCTGTAGGAGGTAATCATTTCAGGGGTGGTTTCTGTCGCCGAGCGGATGGTTTCCACCAGCTGCTTGGCCGTGTTGTAGCCGTAGCTGGTGGTGATGCCGTCTTCGTCGGTTTCCCTCAACGGGCCGCAGCACATCCACTCAGTCGTACTGACTCTGCCGTTGCCCTTCGTCGTCTTGACGAGCCTCTGTTCGTCATCATATTCATAGTCCTCCGAGGCAATCAGCGACCAGCCTTCTCCGGTGTGAACGTATTGTTCTTTCCTGGTAGTGGTGCCGTTTTCAGCGATGTATTGCACGTTTCGTGTACTTTGTCCCGGAACGATGCTTCCGTTGGCCTGCACGGTCTCCGTCACCTTGTGGACGGCCCCGTATTCCGCGGTGGCTTCGTAAGTATAAACGGTTTGCACCCCGTCAATACTCTGGCTCATCTTCCGCCTGCCCCGGGCGTAGGGATACTCCGCTGCCTCCCCATAAGTCTCTTCCACGCGGGTATGAACCTGGTCGCTTCCCAGCGCGGTTTCCGTCACGGTCGTGCGGCTGGCCTGCGGACTGTCTTCATAGGTATAAGTGCGTTTGAGAAGCGCCGTTTCTTCTCCATTCTCGGCAATAATTACTTCGGTTTCCGTGGCGGGCCTGAAGTCGTTGAAGCGCAAGTCGGCGTAAGTCGTGCGTGTCCCCTTTTCGCCGCCTCCGGCCCAGGGAGCAGCGGAAAGCACGGTTCTGCCCTGGTCATCGTACTCGTAGCGCGTGTACCCTCCATCGGGCTTGATCTCCAGGGACACCCGGAACTGGTCGTTGTAGGTGTAAAGCGTAGTCTGGGCCAGAGGGGTGTTGTAGCCCTGGGTGCTGCTGATGGTCAGCCAGCCTCCCTCGGTGTACTTCTTGACTGTACGCGTGCAGGAAGAAGGTGTTTCCTCGTTGATGCCCTGAATAGTTTCAATGCGCTCCCACTTGGAACCGGGCAGCACGTTTTTCTCCACCGTTCGCACGGTGCGCTCATCCCCCTCTCCCTGAATGGTCGTCACCTTGTTGCCTTCCGTCCTTCGCTGCGTCCGGAAGACAGGCATCCCCTCCCTCTGTTCGGCGATATCCATCACCTGCACGCCCTGGTCGTCACTCAGTTCATAGCTGACCGTCTTGTAGGGAGTTCCGGTGCCGGCAAAGCCGCGCGCATTCTTGCTCACCTGGCCGGGAGCGTACCATTCCAGGGTGAGCCTGTTGCCTTCCCCAACCGCCTGGAGCAGTCCCTGGGACTTGGACCAGATGCTTTGAATGGCTCCCGTGGAAGGATGGCGGTTCACCTTCATCTGCCGGGAATAATCTTCCGCCGTGGTTTCCACGCCGGAGGCGGAAACCATGGAGACGACCTTTCCGGTGGCTGCCGAGAAGCGCAGGGTGCGCCCATTGCTCTGGACCATGTCCAGATAGGCGGGAGAGCCGCCGGTGCAGGGAGACTTGTCGGCATTCAGCTTCTGAACCTTGTAGTTCAACTTGCGCGAACTTCCGGAGACGGAGGCTTCGGCATGGCCGTCAGAACTCTGGAAGGAGATGGAACTGCCCGTGGGTCGTTTGACGGAGATCTGTCCGGTTTCGGGATTGCAGGAGGCGCTCCATTCGAGGGGATGCTTGTAGCGCAGGGTGATGGAAGAGAGGGCGGAAGGTTCGGCAAGGGTGCGGAGAAGCGTGGGATTACCTCCTTCACTTCCGCCTCCGGAATCGCCCTCGCCCACTTCAAGCAATCCTTCGCAGTCGTCGGCTCCATCCGGGTTGCCGCCGAAGAAATGGGAGGTGTTCTTGCTGCAATCGGACTGTTCGACGTCTTCGTCACAATCACAGGAACAGGGACATGGACAACCTCCTTCCTCCGGCTCGCTGGAGGAAGAAGAGAGGGAACTTGAACTGCTGCTGGAAGAAGAGCTGGAGCTGGAAGAACTCGATGAACTTGACGAGGACCATGAAGAACTGCTTGACGAGGAAGAGCTGGAGCTACTCAAGGAACTTGAAGACGAAGAACTCGAACTGCTGGAGGACGACGAACTGGAAGAAGAACTGCTGGAACTGCTGGAACTGCTGGAACTGCTGGAACTGCTCGAGGAAGAGCTGGAAGACGGAGCGCTGCTGGAGGAATCCGGCTCCTGGGGCACCAAGGAACTGCTGTGGAAACTGGAAGACGACCAGCTGCTCGAGGAACTGGACGAGGAAGAACTGGAGCTGCTGGATAGAGACGAACTGGAAGAAGAATCCGGAAGCTCGGGAGCCGAAGAACTCTGCTGGGAGCTGGAAGACGAGCTGTTGGACGAGGAAGAACTCGAACTGCTGGAAGAGGAACTGGAGCTGCTGCTTGACTTGGGGTCAAACTCAAAGGAATCTCCTCCCCCTGCCGAGGAACTGCTCGACGAGTTCCCTTCCTCCTCTTCCTGGTACAGGTTGACCAGGGTTAGCACGGTTTCTCCTTGCCTGCTGGGAGGCGTGTTTTCCGCCAGCAGGTAATAATCCAGGTCGGGCTCGCCTTCCTTGTCGCACATTAAGGCAATGCAGAACTCGGCTTCCGACCCCTGGTCGGGCTGGTGTTGATGGACGATGTGGCACCAGTAATATCCCTGGTCGAACTGGATCTGGCGGCGGAGAGGGGTGGAAGGACCCGGCTCCGTGGAGAGTTCCAGATCCTTGGCGGGAATGGAAAGGGAGATGGAAGAGTGGGCGTGGAGATGGAGAAAACAGGTGGAGGGAGCCATGACCTTGAGGTATCCGAACCATTCGTGCCGGGTGTTGTTGGAAGCAGTTCGTTTGGGGATAAGGACGGGAGCGGAGAGTCCGTTGACCAGGAAGTTGCCCTGGGGCTGTCCGTTGGGGTACATGGGAATGAAGGGATAGACGGTGTCCATGGCACCGATGTTGAAAGTGTTGTTCATGGTAATGAAATGATGTTTGTTCAATGGTTGCGACTACCATGAATCAAAAACTAACAACGTAAACACGTCGGGAACGTTACCTCTAAATATTAAAGTTTATGAGGGAAAATTTGACTCCTTTTCAATCACTTTCGATCGAAATTTGGATATCTGAAAAGAGGTATAAATGAGGAAACATGGCGAATGAAAGAGGGATATAAAAATTTGTTGAAAGAGAGAACCCGGGGATTCCATGGCAAATAAAACATTGACCCGCCGAGAGGGAAACTCTATCCTGAAAGCCTCATTCAACCGGAGGAAGATTACAGCCGTGGAGGACGATATTATTTGTACAGAAAAAATCATTGCGGAACGCAAGACGTTCTTTCTTGATCTCAAACAGAATGCGCGCGGCAAAGTGGTGCGTATTACGGAAAAGGTGAGCTCCAACCGGGACCGGATTATGGTGCCTGCGGAAATTTTGGATGATTTCATCGCCGCTCTCCAGGATATCCGGGAGACCCTGAAGCAGCAGGGGGAATAAATTTTCCCCCTCCCTCCTGTTCTTTATTTCACCAATAGCGGGGCTGCGGCCGTCCCGCCATTTCTTAGTATCCGGGGCATTGCAAATCCGGCGGGCAAAAAGCCGTTTTGTCTGAATTAGGCGTTGTCAAAAATAAAAAAGGGAGTATTTTTACTTCCCGGTTTTGCCGTCCCCTTTTTTCATATTCCGGAGCATTCTGCATTCCGGAGGCGCGGGGCCGGAATGTTGATGCAACCATGAATATTTCAGAGATATGACGACACAACAGGAATTGACTCCGGAATTGATACGGGCTGCGCTGACCACGGTAAAATTTCCGGGGTTCAGCCGCGACATCGTATCTTTCGGGCTGGTGAAAAAGATTGACATTGACGCTGAAAACAACGTCACGATTGATTTGGTGATTGAGAGCAAAAATGCGGATATTCCCCGTTACATTTTTGAAGGCGTTCACGGCGTGATGAAGCATTTGCCCGGCGTGAAGCACTGCGACGTCAATATCGAGCATAAGGCTCCGGAAGCCAAAAAAGGAATCAATGACGATCCCTCTACCTGGAAATCCTCCGTTCCCGGCGCCAAGCACGTCATTGCCGTGGCTTCCGGCAAGGGCGGGGTGGGCAAATCCACCGTTTCCGCGAACCTGGCGGTGGCCCTGAGCAAGCTGGGGTATTCCGTCGGTCTGGTGGACCTGGATATTTACGGCCCTTCCATGTCCCTGATGTTCGGCACCAAGGAACGCCCCGGAGCCAATGAGAATGACGAATTTATCCCGGTAACGGCCCATGGCGTGAAACTTCTTTCCATGGGGCTGCTGATTAATGAATCCGATCCTGTAGCGGTGCGCGGTCCTCTGGCGACACGCTACGTCCAGCAGTTCCTGCGCAACGTGGCATGGGGGGATGTGGATTTTCTGATTCTGGACCTGCCTCCCGGCACCGGAGACATTCAGCTGACCATTGTCCAGACGGCCGAACTGGACGGCGTGGTGGTGGTGACCACCCCGCAGGAAGTGGCGCTGATTGACGCCCGCAAGGCGATCGGCCTCTTTGAACGGGTGGAAACCCCCATTCTGGGCATAATTGAAAACATGAGTTATTTCCAGTGCCCCTCCGACGGCAAGATTTACCATATCTTTGGCGAAGGAGGCGGCGAACGGGAAGCGGCCAAACTGGGAGTGCCCCTGCTCGGCAAGATTCCGCTGGATATTTCCACCCGCTCCGGCGGGGACGAAGGCCGCCCCGTGGCCCTGGAAGATCCCGGGCAAAATCCGGTTTCCGCCGCGTTCCGCCAGGTGGCTGAACAATGTGCCCGCGTGGTGCTTGACCGCTGAATGTCCCGGACGGGGCGGAAGGCCCGGTACGGTTGGTAACCCTTAAATTTGAAGCCGGATTGGAGCCTGCCGCTCCGGTCCGGCTTGTTTGCCGGCATGTTCCGGCTCCTTTGAATGAGGAATGCATGGAAGGAAATAAAAAATGAATAAGACGTGGAATTTGAAGGAAATGAAAAAGTTGATACCGCTGGCCCTTCCGGTGCTGGTGGTCAACCTCTCCATTGTGGGCATGGGGGCGGTGGACGCTATTGTGGCCGGGCGCGCCGGCGTGACGGACATGGCCGCCGTGGCCCTGGGGTCTTCCGTGTACCTGCCCGTGGCTCTCTTCGCCTGCGGCGTGCTGATGATCATCGGCCCCGTGATTGCCAACATGCGGGGGAAAAGCCATGAAAGCCGCGTGGGCTACATGACCAACCACGGCCTGTGGCTGGCGTTGATGCTCAGCCTGGTTTCCATGCCGGTCATTTATGTGTTGAGAAATGTATTCGGCTGGATTTCCGATGACGCCGCCATGTGCCGGATGGCTTCCGCCTACATGTTCGCCATTATGTGGGGCCTTCCCGCCAACCTGGGATTCGTGGCCCTGAAGAGCCTGAACGAAGGCTCCAACATGACGCGTCCCGCCATGTACGTGGGATTGTGCGGCCTGCTGCTCAACATTCCCCTGAACTACATGTTCGTCTTCGGCATGTACGGTTTTCCCCGCATGGGCGGAGCGGGGTGCGGCGCGGCCACGGCAGTCATTTTCTACATTGAATTCCTGCTAATGTTCCTGCTGGTTTACTTCAATCCCAAGCACAGGCCGTACCGCAGGCAAATCATTTCCTGGCGGCGGCCTACGCCTTCCGTCATCACGCACCTGGTGCGTCTGGGCGTGCCGATAGGCGTTTCCCAGCTGTGCGAGGTGATGCTCTTCTGCGCGGCGGCTCTGGTGCTGGCTCCGCTGGGAGAGACGCAGGTGGCGAGCCACCAGATTGCCGGGAACGTGGGAGGCCTGGTGTTCATGCTCCCGCTCTCCGTAGGGCTGGCGGCTTCCATCCGCGTGGCGTACCATCACGGCAGGAATGACCTGGCAGGCACCAGATCCGCCATTCTGTCTTCCTATGTGCTGGTGCTCACCATCTGTCTGTGCACCTTTGGAGGCATCACCCTGTTCCGCGAGCAGATTGTGCACCTGTACAATGACTCGGAGCTGATTGTCAGCACGGCTTCCGTCCTGCTGGTTCTGGCGGCGGCCTACCAGCTTCCGGACTGTTTGCAGGTGCTTTCCGTCGGGGTTCTGAGAGGATTCCGGGACACGGCGTCCATTACCTTCATTACGTTTTTCTCTTATTGGATGGTAGGATTTCCGGCGTGCTACATCCTCGCCCGTACGGACTGGATTGTCCCGGCCATGGGAGCGCGCGGCATCTGGACGGGATTCATCATCGGCCTGTCCGTAGCGGCGGTGCTGTTGCTCTGGCGCGTCGTCCGTACCGTTAAACGGGAGTTTAAGATGATGCGGTTCCATGAACAGTAAGGGACGCTCCCTCCTGTTTTTATGGAGAGGTTAATTCCCCTCTTTTTCCGGGATTGCCTTCTCAGCAGGAATGAGTTTCCCTTGTTCCAGGCTTCGCGGGTAGGGGAAGAGTTTTTTCTCTTCGCCAAATTTTACGGTCATTCGGCCGGAGGATTCGTCCAACTTTACTACAATGCCCGTGCCGTATTCCCGGTGGGTAAGGAACGTCCCTTTACGAATACGCACGTTCGGAGCAGGCGGAGGTTCCTCTTCTTCCTCTTCCGGACGGCAGGCGATGCGGTCATCCGCCGTTGGGGAGGGAAGGGCTTTTTCCTCTACAGCGCCGGCCATGGAATCCTGCTGGGCCCCGGCCATCATTTCATAGTCTTCCCGGCTCAGGACGGTAGCGTACAGCCCCACGTTTTCCTCCGCGTGGCGATTGATACCCGTATAAACAAGACTGGCGTCTTCATACCGTTTGAACTTGTACACGGCATCATTCATCAGAGCTTCATTAAAGACGTTCAGGCTGACGAGCAGTTCAAAATCTTTTTCCGTCAGCCCGGTTACTTTCCGGAACAGATGCGGCTCCAGTTGGGTGATCACATCTTTCAGGCAGTATTCCCGGAAGTCTGACAGATACATGAAGATGGGGATTCTGGCGGCAAATTTGATCAGTTTCTGCTGTATCTGCCTGCGCAGGGATTTGATTTCCTTTTCTTCCTGTGAGAGGTCTTTTTTTTCCTTAGGGGTCAGATCGTCTTTTCCTTTGCGCATTCCTTTGACGGCATCTGATTTGTTGATAATGGTCTCAAGATCACTGTTCAGATTGCGGAAGCCTTCAATGCTCATCAGGGCATCCATGGCTTCCCGGCTGGCAAGCAGGCGCTGCAGGGTGACGTTATCCACATTGACCAGCAGGGCGCTTTCCCAGCGTCTGGCCAGCAGGGTGGCGCTGGTTCCCGCCATGGCCATATCCAGTATTTCCGCAGCTTCCACCTGTTTCATGGCGCTGCCGTCGTAGGCCAGCACGGGAAGAAAGCTGATGAACTCCTTCACCTTGGTTTCCGGATTGCCCGGGTTGGCGTTCAGGCGGCAGCTGTAGTCAGCTATTTGCTTAAGGGCGCGGTCCAGGGCAAAGTCAAAGACGTAGCAGTTGGGTTTGACGATTTCTTTTTTCCCCGGCTGATCACTGTCCACCGTCCACGGGCTTTGCACCCGGAAGGCTGCCTGGAAGTAAGTTTCCGGGCTGGAGAGATTGCGCAGCATGAAGATGCCGGCCCAGGGCTTGACGGTAACGCCCGTGGTCAATTTGCCGCAGGAGAGCGTAATGGTTTTACTTTCCAGCGGATTGCCGCCCATGGCCTTCAACACGGGCGGCAGGGCGTTCGCCCCCGTGCCGGCTTCCGGTCCGGCGCAGACGATGACCTGATAGTCGTGGTAAAAGGTATTCTGACGTTGTTGCAGCAGGTTGTTCATGGCGTGGCAGGAAGCCACATCCGGCAGAAACCACAGGGTATGGTTGAGCAAACTCATCAGCCGGGTATCCGAGTAAGGCATGGGGGGCTTTTTGCCGCCCAGCTTCAGCTCATCCGTCGCCGCGGCATGATGGGAGCCGCGGATCAGATCCAGCCATTTCTGGACGTATTCTTCATGAATAAAACGGGCTTTATTCCCTTTCCCTTCCGCCTGGAAGAAGACGTTCAGGTCAAATTCGTTGAACTCTCCCCCCAGAGCGATTTGCCGGATGTCCTCCGGCACGCGGTAGGTAAGCAGCACCATGCGCGGCAGGGCGGCATACGGGTTATTTTCCCCCTGCCAGGCAGCCTTGGCGCGCTGTTCATCGGAATACGTCCAGCTGTAAATTTGTTCTTCAATAAACTCGCCGGAGTTCAGGGCGCGGAACGGCGTTCCGGAAAGGTACAGGTAGTGGTCCGCAGTGATGGGCAGATCCTGTTCATCGCAGACATTGCCGGTGTTGGTTTCCGGGGGCGCGGTGTTGTATTCTTCTTCCTCATCCTCCATCAGGAACAGAGCTTTGGCGTTTTCCTTCCACGCCCCAAAGTGGTATTCGTCAAAGATAACCAGATCCCAGTTGATTTCCCGCACCCATTCATGCTGGGGCTTGATGCCGCCCGTTTCCTTATTCACCCCCAGAAAGTCCTGAAAAGAGCCGAAGCACACAATAGGCTGTCCGGCGTCCGCCTGCCGGTATTGCTCGTCAATGGGCTGGGCGTCCGGCCCTTGTTCCCGGCAGATGAATTGCCAGCCTTCAAAGTCCAGGTGCGTTTCCAGGTCTTCCTTCCACGCCGTCTGCACCGCCGGCTTGAAGGTCAGGATGAGCGCCCGGCGCGCGTTCAACCGCCGTGCCAGCTGGTAAGCGGCAAAGGTTTTGCCAAAGCGCATTTTGGCGTTCCACAGAAAACGCGGCGTGCGTCCATCCGCGCGTTCCGCTTTAAAGTAGTTCAGCGTCCGCTCCACGGCTTCCGCCTGTTCCGGGCGCATGGTAAAATCCCTGGTGCGGTTTTCCATGTTGGCCGTCCGGGTGCGCACCGCCAGCCATGCCGCCCTGATTTCTTTCTCCGTACAGCGGAACCATTCCCCGCCCACTCCCTCCACGCCTTTTTTCTCCAGCATCCGGTGTACGGCATGGTCCGTAAAGCTGCTTCCGTCTTCATACAGAGCCGGTTCCGCGAAGATAACCCGGTAGGGTTTCTTCCCTTCCGGCCTCAAGGTAGGGTACTGCTGCGCTACGCGTTTTTCCACATCCACCGCCGTGTACCCCACTTTCAGACAACCGGGATAGCTGGCGTCCTCATAGGCATAAATCATTGGCCGCGCATTCGTTCTTTGTTTAAAGAAACGATCGCTGTTTTCCATAGTTCTTTGTGTAAAAAACTCAATTGCCACGTGGGTTACCCTCCAATCTCCATAGGTTTAATCAATTTCTCAATATAGTCTATTTCTTCGCTTTTTAGAGAATACTTCGAATATAGCATTTCATCTGTCCAAGGTTTTTCAAAACCGACATAAGGGACAAAACAGAATTTATCTTTTGTTATATGAATGGACGAAAGAGCCTGTAACAGCAGGAAACGAGCAAATTTACTGGACATGAAAGAAACAAGGTTTTCTGCTTCCTGCTTTTTCTCAAACACATCCAAAATAAGGTATGTTTCAGTACAGGCTTCTTTTGGGTTGAGAATGCGTAATGAAGATAATATTTGATAATTCCCTTCGGATGTAGGCTTATTACCACCAGACATGGCATAGGTGATAATGACTTTATATTTATCAAGGATACTTTCCTTATCTGTCACAGTATTTTTGTGCAGATAGATGAACCCTTTGGAGGTAAGAATTTTAATAGTATTAATCCCGAATTCATTAGAACCACTAACAGTAGTTGGTAGATTGAAATAATTACGAGAGTAAACGACTTTGTTCATAAGTTTATCTTTACTTGCTAGAACCTTTCTAATGATCGTTAATGCAAGGTTGCTACGAACAAAGTAATCAAACTCATCCAAGGAGCGAATATTCTCTGAAGTGCATTCTCCCTCCTTTATGTTAACAACGGCACAGTCTCCCGAATAAGTGTTATCCCAAAGAAAATAGCAGATTCCTCCTGCAATATTTACACCAGGGAAGCAGTCTGCACTATTGGTAACATCTACAAGTTTTCTTATATGTTTTTGACCGAGCATAGTTGCTCGGAAGTCATCCAAACCCTTTCCTCCAGCATACCATCTTGCAGGGATGACCATAGACAAATATTTCGGTTTAAGTTTCATCGTTTGCTCAACAAATAAATGATATAATGGCTTGGCACTTGCTCCGTTGCCTCCATCATCAAGTTGATAAGGGGGATTGCCGATGATGACATCAAAGTTCATAGGAAACAGGTTATTCGGATTGTTGGCGTGGATGAATTCGTAAGCGTGGCTTTCCAGCCCCTCTTTTCGTGCCTGCTCTCCATAGGCGGCTTGAGAGGCACCGCAAAAGACGCATTTGCCGCCCCTCCAGGTGTGTGTGATGTGTTTGTAGCGGATGTTGCCGTCAGCATTGTCAAAACGAACGACGGAGTAAGGCCCATTGGGGTATTTGGAACAATACACTCCGCGGCGGGCGAGAAGGGATGTCAGCTCCGTAATGGCGATGCCGAAGAGCTGATTTCTGAAAATGTGTTCCAGGCGCTCCTCCCGGTTTGGGAGGTGAGCTTCCAGCCCCTTGTTGAGCCTTTTGGCAATCTCCCTCAGAAAGACGCCGCTCTTGCAGCAGGGGTCCAGAAAGGTAACGGAAGGGTCGGAAAAAAGCTCCTGCGGGAGCAAATCCAGCATGGCGTTGGCAATCTCCGGCGGCGTGAACACCTCGTCACTGGAAAGATTGGCCAGGCAGCTCAATACGTCAGGGTTATGGATGTTATTGTTCATGATTCCGCTTCCGGCAGTTTGCGGTAATCCATGGGGGGGAACTCACGTACCGGGTATTTGGGTACGTATTCCAGAGGAAGTTCCCCTTCCGCCTGTTCCAGGGAAGTCCGGGCGTTTTGATCACGCAGGAGTTCATCTTGCCGGAAGTCCCGGCGTTTGATGAGGGCGCCGCCCACGGCGGACCATTCGGAAAAGAGGATAGGCTCCTGAGTATCATGGGCGGAAGCATCTACTTTTTTCATGCTCAGGGCGTTGCCGTTAAGAATGTTGCGTTCCAGGACAAAGTGGACGGTTTTCTGGCATTCCGCGGAGGGCGGACGTTTTAAACGCCGTTCATATTCCGCCAGCCACAGGGTCTGCAGACGTTCCCGGCAGGCGCGGACGTTATCCGCCAGCAGTTCCACCCCATAGATAGACATGAGAGCCAGCACGGCGCGGAACTCATAATCCGCCGGGGAACTGCCGTATTGCCGGCGGACGGTTGCCAGCTTCCTCAACAGGATAGGGGCCAGAAAGGCGCCTTCTCCGCATGCCGGTTCCAGAAAGCGGCTGTCAATGCGTTCCGCTTCATGCGCCACCAGATTGAGCATGTCATTCACCAGCCAGTCAGGGGTGAATACTTCTCCGTGATCCATTACCCGTTTACGGGATTTAATCTGAGAAGGAGTTTGAGGATTGGGCGACATGACGCCTCTCTTTTCGCACGGATAGGCTATCCGCAAGATTTGTATAGATTGATTTTCTTTGGAGAAAGAGCAAAGGCGCAAGTATTTGTGTACTTAGTCAATGAATGAGTATTGCCGTTACGTTTTTGTTTCCTTATCTTTTTTTATTGCTCTGACCGTTTTATACTTGATGCGGATAGCCTATCCGTTTTCCTATCTTTTCTTCATGACTCAACAGGAATTGATGGAAGAAGAAGCCCTGCTCATTTGCTGGATGCGTAAAAAACGCGTGCAGGCTGCGGAAATAATGGTCATGGCGCGGTTGCTCCGGGGTGTTTCAACCGGGATGTCCGGGCGGCTGCAATGCGTGGAGCTGGGGATTAAGGAATGGAAAGCGATGAAAAAGACGGTCAGTTTTTCCGTTTGCGTGGCGGAGTCCCTGAAAGCCCGGGCGCATCGGCGGCGACGCACGCTGGAAGAAATCCGGTACGTTACGGCGCGGATGGTGAAGGCGTGGCCGGACCTGAGACATAAGATGATGCGGAGCCTGAGGCGGGAAGATTGCCAGCGCATCCTGAATATATTCCCGACGGCCAGCGGACGGCGTAAGGCTCGCATCATCCTACACGGAATATGTGCTTTTGCCTGCCGCAGGGGATGGGCGGGGAAGAACCCGGCAGCGGAGACGCCGTGTCCGCATGTGAAGGAAAGAAGAGTGCCTGTGCTGACGCCGGAGGAGTGCCGGAGGCTGATGACGGCAGCACAGGAGGTGTGCGGTGGCGAGTGTCTGCCAGCAGCTGCGCTGATGCTGTATGCCGGAGTGCGTCCGCAGGAGGTCAGAAGACTCCAATTCCGGCATATCAGGCTGGAAGAAAAAGCGGCGCTCATTCCGGCACGGCATTCCAAGACGGGAGGGGCGCGGCGGGTGACCCTTCGGCCGGTAGCGTTGCAGTATTTGCGGGCTTTCCGGAATCATTCCGGGGAAGAACCATTGTGCCCGGCAGGATGGGAACGCAAGTGGCGGCTGGTGCGTGCCCGCGCCGGCTGGAATAACTGCCGGCCATGGGTGCAGGATATATTAAGACACCTGTCTCTTATACACAT
>ENA-OXVH01000340-OXVH01000340.1-human-gut-metagenome-genome-assembly--contig:-NODE-340-length-14949-cov-48.2498_pt1 | contig 14949 bp, 14 predicted proteins | sample MGYA00249247_ERZ652690 | MGnify/ENA primary metagenome ERZ652690 (study PRJEB26925, sample SAMN05826950) | human gut metagenome | biome: ENVO:2100002; feature: ENVO:00000062; material: ENVO:00002003... | reverse complement strand
CTACTTCATCCTGGGCTTTGTTGCCGCAGCCTGGCTCAAGTTACCGGTGCTGGCTATTGCTGCCGCCGCGCTGGCGATGGCGCTGATCGACCTGCTACGTAAATCTCCTGAACCGACTCAACCTGCGGCACAGAAAGAGGAATTTGAAGATGGCATCTAATCAAACCACCCTGCCGAACGTCAGTGAAAACGAAGAAACACTGCTGACTGGCGTCAATGAAAACGTGTATGAAGATCAGAGCATTGGCGCAGAGCTGACGAAAAAAGATATCAACCGCGTCGCCTGGCGTTCCATGCTGTTACAAGCGTCTTTTAACTACGAACGTATGCAGGCTTCCGGCTGGTTGTACGGTCTGCTGCCTGCTCTGAAAAAGATCCACACTAATAAACGCGACCTGGCGCGCGCCATGAAGGGGCATATGGGTTTCTTCAATACCCATCCGTTTCTGGTGACGTTTGTTATCGGCATTATCCTTGCGATGGAGCGTTCTAAGCAGGACGTTAACAGTATTCAGAGCACCAAAATTGCCGTCGGTGCGCCGCTCGGCGGGATTGGCGATGCGATGTTCTGGCTAACGCTACTGCCGATTTGTGGCGGGATAGGCGCAAGCCTCGCGCTACAAGGCTCTATTCTTGGCGCAGTCGTCTTTATTGTGCTGTTTAACGTGGTACACCTGGGGCTGCGTTTTGGTCTGGCGCATTATGCTTACCGCATGGGCGTGGCGGCGATTCCACTCATTAAAGCGAATACCAAAAAAGTCGGCCATGCTGCGTCTATCGTTGGGATGATGGTAATCGGCGCGCTGGTGGCAACCTATGTTCGTTTAAGCACCACGCTGGAAATCACAGCGGGCGACGCAGTGGTTAAGTTACAGGCTGATGTTATCGACAAACTGATGCCTGCCTTCTTACCGCTGGTCTACACCCTGACCATGTTCTGGCTGGTACGCCGCGGCTGGAGTCCGCTGCGCCTGATTGCAGTTACCGTGGTTCTCGGTATCGTCGGTAAATTCTGTCATTTCCTTTAAATACAATGAGGTATTAGATGTTAAGTATTATTTTGACAGGGCATGGCGGATTTGCCAGCGGCATGGAAAAAGCAATGAAGCAAATCCTCGGCGAGCAATCGCAGTTTATCGCCATCGATTTTCCGGAAACCTCAAGCACCGCGCTGCTTACATCGCAGCTTGAAGAGGCCATCGCCCAACTGGATTGTGAAGACGGCATTGTTTTTCTGACGGATTTGCTGGGCGGCACGCCGTTTCGCGTAGCTTCAACGCTGGCGATGCAAAAACCGGGCTGTGAAGTGATCACCGGCACCAATTTGCAACTGCTACTGGAGATGGTGCTGGAGCGCGAAGGGTTAAGCGGTGAAGAGTTCCGTGTGCAGGCGCTGGAGTGTGGACACCGTGGGCTGACCAGTCTGGTGGACGAGTTAGGCCGCTGCCATGAAGAATGTCCGGTCGAGGAAGGAATATGACACACGTTCTGCGCGCCAGAAGGCTGCTGACAGAAGAGGGATGGCTCGATGACCATCAGTTGTGTATTGCTGACGGTGTCATCGCAGCAATCGAACCGATTCCAGTGGGCGTGACTGAACGCGATGCGGAACTGCTCTGCCCCGCTTACATCGACACCCATGTACACGGTGGTGCGGGCGTTGATGTAATGGATGACGCACCGGATGTGCTCGACAAGCTGGCAATGCACAAGGCACGCGAAGGTGTCGGCAGTTGGTTACCGACCACCGTAACCGCGCCGCTTAATACCATTCATGCGGCGCTGAAACGTATTGCTCAACGTTGCCAACGCGGCGGACCTGGTGCGCAAGTGCTGGGGAGTTATCTCGAAGGACCGTACTTCACGCCGCAGAATAAAGGCGCGCATCCGCCGGAGTTGTTTCGCGAGCTTGAAATTGCCGAGCTGGATCAATTGATTGCCGTTTCTCAGCACACCTTGCGTGTGGTGGCGCTGGCACCGGAAAAAGCGGGCGCGTTACAAGCCATTCGTCATCTTAAACAGCAGAACGTACGGGTGATGCTGGGGCATAGCGCAGCGACCTGGCAACAAACCCGCGCCGCGTTTGATGCTGGTGCCGACGGCCTGGTGCATTGCTATAACGGGATGACAGGTTTACATCACCGCGAACCGGGAATGGTTGGCGCGGGATTAACGGACAAGCGCGCCTGGCTGGAACTGATAGCCGATGGTCATCATGTGCATCCGGCGGCGATGTCGCTGTGTTGTTGCTGTGCGAAAGAGAGAATCGTGCTCATCACCGACGCGATGCAGGCAGCCGGGATGCCGGATGGTCGCTATACGTTATGTGGTGAAGAGGTGCAGATGCACGGTGGCGTTGTCCGTACCGCGTCCGGTGGGCTGGCGGGCAGTACGCTGTCTGTCGATGCGGCAGTGCGCAACATGGTTGAGTTGGCGGGTGTAACGCCTGCCGAAGCCATCCATATGGCGTCGCTGCATCCGGCGCAAATGCTGGGTGTTGATGATGTTCTGGGATCGCTTAAACCGGGCAAACGCGCCAGCATCGTTGCGCTGGATAGCGGGCTGCATGTGCAACAAATCTGGATTCAGGGTCAATTAGCTTCGTTTTGATGTTTTGCTCCTTTATTGGGCCTTCACTTCCCCCGTAAGGCCTTTCTTTTTCTTTCTTTTTGATCTGTGCAGCGGTGTCGGATGCGACGCTGACGCGTCTTCTTTGACCTACGGTACGCCGCATCTGGCAATCGGTGCACATAGCGACGTCATCACGCAATCCTTTAATCTTCCCTTGTCTTTTCTTTCAATGATCACAAATTTCGTTTTATTTCTTTTTTCTCCATTGAACTTTCAGTTTCTTTTCTATAGATTTTAATCAACGAAAGACATCACCAAGTGAAATGAAACGAAAGGCAAGCGAAAGCGACAACGCCCGACGTCAAGTTCATCAGACTAAGGATTGAGTTATGCCAGAAAATTACACCCCTGCTGCCGCCGCAACCGGTACATGGACTGAAGAAGAGATCCGCCATCAGCCTCGCGCATGGATCCGTTCACTCACCAACATCGACGCGCTACGTTCCGCGCTCAATAACTTCCTTGAACCGTTACTGCGCAAAGAGAATCTGCGGGTAATCCTGACCGGAGCCGGAACCTCGGCATTTATCGGTGACATCATCGCGCCGTGGCTCGCCAGCCATACCGGTAAAAACTTCAGCGCCGTACCGACCACCGATCTGGTCACTAATCCGATGGACTACCTGAACCCAGCCCATCCGCTGCTGTTGATCTCCTTCGGTCGATCCGGCAACAGCCCGGAAAGCGTCGCTGCCGTGGAACTGGCAAATCAATTTGTACCCGAGTGCTATCACCTGCCGATCACCTGCAACGAAGCGGGCGCTCTTTACCAAAACGCGATCAACAGCGACAACGCGTTTGCCCTGCTGATGCCCGCAGAAACGCACGATCGCGGCTTTGCGATGACCAGCAGCATTACCACCATGATGGCCAGCTGCCTCGCGGTTTTCGCACCTGAGACGATCAATAGCCAGAGCTTCCGCGACGTGGCGGATCGTTGCCAGGCGATCCTGACCTCACTGGGCGATTTCAGCGAAGGTGTGTTTGGTTACGCACCGTGGAAACGGATCGTTTATCTCGGCAGCGGTGGCTTACAGGGCGCAGCACGCGAGTCGGCGCTGAAAGTGCTGGAACTGACGGCGGGTAAACTGGCGGCCTTTTATGATTCCCCGACCGGATTCCGTCATGGACCAAAATCGCTGGTCGATGACGAAACGCTGGTGGTGGTTTTTGTCTCCAGCCACCCTTACACCCGTCAGTATGATCTTGATCTGCTGGCTGAACTCCGCCGCGATAACCAGGCGATGCGCGTAATCGCTATCGCCGCGGAAAGCAACGACGTTATTACCGCCGGTCCACATATCATCCTGCCGCCGTCCCGTCACTTTATCGACGTTGAGCAGGCATTTTGCTTCCTGATGTACGCCCAGACGTTTGCACTGATGCAGTCGCTGCACATGGGCAATACGCCGGATACCCCATCAGCCAGTGGCACCGTTAACCGCGTGGTGCAAGGCGTAATCATTCATCCGTGGCAGGCATAAGAGGATCGCATTATGAGCATTATTTCCACCAAATATCTGTTACAGGACGCCCAGGCCAATGGCTACGCGGTGCCTGCTTTTAACATTCATAACGCCGAGACGATCCAGGCGATCCTCGAAGTGTGCAGTGAAATGCGATCGCCGGTGATCCTCGCCGGGACGCCGGGGACCTTTAAACATATCGCGCTGGAAGAGATCTACGCCCTGTGTAGTGCCTATTCCACAACCTACAACATGCCACTGGTGCTGCATCTCGACCACCACGAATCGCTGGATGATATTCGCCGTAAAGTCCACGCAGGCGTGCGCAGTGCGATGATCGACGGCAGCCACTTCCCGTTTGCCGAGAACGTGAAGCTGGTGAAATCGGTTGTCGACTTCTGCCACTCACAGGATTGCAGCGTGGAAGCAGAACTGGGCCGCCTGGGCGGTGTTGAAGATGACATGAGCGTTGACGCCGAAAGTGCATTCCTGACCGATCCACAAGAAGCTAAACGCTTTGTCGAACTGACTGGCGTCGACAGCCTGGCGGTAGCGATTGGTACGGCGCACGGCTTATACAGCAAAACGCCGAAGATTGATTTCCAGCGGCTGGCGGAAATTCGTGAAGTGGTGGATGTTCCTCTGGTGCTGCATGGTGCCAGCGATGTCCCGGATGAATTTGTCCGTCGCACTATTGAACTTGGCGTCACAAAAGTGAACGTTGCCACAGAATTAAAAATAGCCTTCGCTGGCGCGGTTAAAGCCTGGTTTGCAGAAAATCCGCAGGGTAATGATCCTCGTTATTATATGCGCGTCGGTATGGATGCGATGAAAGAAGTTGTCAGAAATAAAATTAATGTCTGTGGTTCAGCGAATCGAATTTCAGCATAATCATTAGTTTTTTATGATTTATCCCAATGTACTTCCCGATTAATATCGGGGAGTGCCTTAATGGTAAAGGAGATAACTAAACCTTAATAAATACATCAGTAAAATATCGCAACAATAATATATTTAAAAAAATCACATTATTCAACTTTATGGTGAGGATTACACAATGAGCAGTCCAAATATTCTCTTAACCCGTATTGATAACCGTCTGGTTCACGGTCAGGTTGGTGTGACCTGGACATCCACCATCGGTGCGAATCTGCTGGTAGTCGTGGATGATGTTGTCGCTAACGATGATATTCAACAGAAATTAATGGGTATTACCGCAGAAACCTACGGCTTTGGCATTCGTTTCTTTACTATCGAAAAAACCATTACCGTCATCGGCAAAGCTGCACCGCATCAGAAGATCTTCCTGATTTGCCGTACGCCACAAACGGTACGTAAATTGGTAGAAGGTGGTATTGACCTGAAAGATGTCAACGTCGGCAATATGCATTTCTCGGAAGGGAAAAAGCAAATCAGCAGTAAAGTTTATGTCGATGACCAGGATCTCACGGACTTACGTTTTATTAAACAACGTGGCGTGAATGTTTTCATTCAGGACGTCCCTGGCGATCAAAAAGAACAAATCCCTGACTAAATCTAAAATCGCCTTAATATTGGTTTGAGGTAATAAAAATGCATGAAATAACCCTACTCCAGGGATTATCCCTGGCGGCGTTAGTTTTCTTTCTGGGGATTGATTTTTGGCTGGAAGCCTTATTTTTATTCCGCCCGATAATCGTTTGTACCCTAACTGGCGCTATTCTCGGTGATATTCAGACTGGCTTAATTACCGGTGGCCTGACAGAGTTGGCTTTCGCCGGATTAACCCCTGCAGGTGGTGTTCAGCCGCCCAACCCGATTATGGCGGGTCTGATGACCACCGTCATTGCATGGTCTACGGGCGTTGATGCCAAAACGGCAATTGGTCTTGGCCTGCCGTTTAGTTTGTTAATGCAGTACGTCATTCTGTTCTTCTATTCCGCTTTCTCATTATTTATGACCAAAGCCGATAAATGCGCGAAAGAGGCGGATACGGCAGCGTTTTCCCGACTTAACTGGACAACGATGCTCATCGTCGCTTCAGCGTATGCGGTGATTGCGTTCCTCTGTACTTACCTGGCACAAGGGGCGATGCAGGCGCTGGTGAAAGCGATGCCCGCCTGGCTGACCCACGGCTTTGAAGTGGCTGGTGGTATTCTGCCTGCCGTTGGTTTTGGCTTGCTGCTGCGCGTAATGTTCAAAGCGCAATATATCCCTTACCTGATCGCCGGTTTCCTGTTTGTTTGCTACATCCAGGTCAGCAACCTGTTGCCGGTTGCCGTACTGGGCGCAGGCTTTGCGGTGTATGAGTTTTTCAATGCGAAATCCCGGCAGCAAGCGCAACCGCAGCCCGTTGCCAGTAAAAATGAAGAAGAGGACTACAGCAATGGGATCTGAAATCAGTAAAAAAGATATCACCCGTCTGGGCTTTCGTTCGTCACTGCTGCAAGCGAGCTTTAACTACGAAAGGATGCAGGCGGGCGGTTTTACCTGGGCGATGTTGCCGATCCTGAAAAAGATTTATAAGGACGACAAACCGGGCCTAAGCGCGGCGATGAAAGATAACCTCGAATTTATTAATACCCACCCGAATCTGGTCGGATTCCTGATGGGGTTATTAATTTCGATGGAAGAAAAAGGAGAAAACCGCGACACCATTAAAGGCCTCAAAGTGGCACTGTTTGGCCCAATCGCCGGGATTGGCGATGCGATTTTCTGGTTTACCTTATTGCCGATTATGGCGGGAATTTGCTCATCATTTGCCAGCCAGGGAAACCTGCTGGGGCCGATTCTATTTTTCGCCGTTTACCTGCTTATCTTCTTCCTGCGCGTCGGCTGGACCCACGTCGGTTATTCAGTCGGCGTGAAGGCGATCGATAAAGTGCGAGAGAACTCGCAGATGATTGCCCGTTCGGCAACCATCCTCGGGATCACGGTAATCGGGGGGCTGATCGCTTCGTATGTGCATATTAACGTGGTGACATCGTTTGCCATCGACAGTACCCACAGCGTCGCACTGCAGCAGGATTTCTTCGATAAAGTCTTCCCGAACATTTTACCGATGGCCTACACCCTGCTGATGTATTACTTCCTGCGGGTGAAAAAAGCGCATCCGGTGCTGTTAATCGGCGTGACTTTTGTGCTCTCTATTGTTTGTTCCGCATTCGGCATTTTGTAAATGGAACGAGGCACTGCGTCTGGCGGTGCCTCTTTACTTAAGGAATTTCATCCTGTGCAAACCCTTCAACAAGTTGAAAACTATACGGCGTTAAGTGAACGTGCCAGCGAATATTTATTGGCCGTGATCCGTAGCAAACCGGATGCCGTGATTTGCCTGGCGACCGGAGCCACGCCATTACTGACGTATCATTATCTGGTAGAAAAAATCCACCAGCAGCAGGTTGATGTCAGCCAGCTCACCTTCGTGAAGCTCGACGAATGGGTGGATCTGCCATTAACGATGCCTGGCACCTGCGAAACTTTCCTTCAACAGCATATCGTGCAGCCGCTGGGGCTGCGTGAAGACCAGCTCATCAGCTTTCGCTCCGAAGAGATAAATGAGACAGAGTGCGAACGGGTAACGAACCTGATTGCGCGCAAAGGCGGTCTGGATTTATGCGTTCTCGGATTGGGGAAAAACGGTCATCTTGGGCTGAACGAACCGGGAGAAAGCCTGCAACCGGCCTGCCATATCAGTCAACTTGATGCCAGAACACAGCAACATGAGATGTTAAAAACCGCGGACCGTCCCGTGACTCGTGGGATCACCTTAGGCCTAAAGGATATTCTCAATGCCCGCGAAGTTTTGTTACTGGTGACTGGCGAAGGAAAGCAGGATGCGACAGAACGTTTTCTCACGGCTAAAGTCTCTACCGCTATCCCGGCTTCATTTTTATGGCTGCATAACTATTTCACATGCATGATTGATGAGATGTGTCGTCGTTAACTCGCCTGGTACAGGCGTTGCAGCGCTATTCCTGCTGCAACGCCTGTAATCACTCTCCCTGCTGCTCCAGCGCATACTTATACAGCGCATTTTTCTTCACGCCGTGAATTTCTGCTGCCAGCGCCGCCGCTTTTTTCAGAGGCAGTTCTGCCTGCAACAGCGCCAGTGTGCGCAGTGCATCGGCGGGTAAGTCTTCTTCCTGTGCTTTATGACCTTCGACAATCAGCACCATTTCGCCTTTACGACGGTTTTCATCTTCTTTGACCCACGCTAGCAGCTCGCCAACGGGCGCGCCATGAATGGTTTCCCAGGTTTTGGTCAGCTCACGCGCCAGAACCACGTAGCGGGATTCGCCTAATACCGCAACGATATCTTCCAGGCTATCTAACAGACGGTGGGTAGATTCATAAAAAATCAGCGTGCGCGGCTCCGCTTCAATGGCTTTTAGCGCATCACGGCGGCCTTTTGATTTGGCAGGTAAAAAGCCTTCATAACAAAAACGATCGGATGGTAAACCCGCGGCGCTTAACGCAGTGATAGCAGCACACGGCCCGGGTAGCGGCACCACGCGAATCCCCGCTTCACGGCAGGTACGCACCAGATGGTAGCCAGGATCGTTAATTAGCGGCGTTCCGGCATCGGAAACCAGCGCAATGTTTTGCCCCTCTTGCAGCTTCGCCAGCAGCGTTTCGGCTTTTTGTTGTTCGTTATGGTCGTGCAGCGCAAACAACCGAGCATTAATCCCAAAATGTTGCAGCAATAAACCGGTGTGACGCGTATCCTCGGCGGCAATCAGATCAACGGCCTGTAATACCTCCAACGCACGCTGGGTGATATCCGCCAGATTGCCGATTGGCGTCGGTACAATGTAAAGCTGGCCCTGAGAATTATCCGCCGATTGGTGTTGTTTCATTGTGTCGTCCGTATTGCCGATTTAATATTGAGCATTGCGTAAAAAAAATATCACTGGATACATTATGGTACCCTCAACATTTTCTCGTTTGAAAGCCGCGCGTTGTCTGCCTGTTGTTCTGGCAGCCCTGATTTTCGCCGGTTGTGGCACCCATACTCCCGATCAGTCCACTGCTTATATGCAGGGCACGGCGCAGGCTGATTCTGCCTTTTACCTGCAACAGATGCAGCAAAGTTCTGATGATACCAGGATCAACTGGCAATTACTCGCCATTCGTGCACTGGTGAAAGAAGGTAAAACCGGACAGGCGGTGGAGTTGTTTAACCAACTACCGCAAGAACTGAACGATTCTCAGCGTCGCGAGAAAACACTGCTGGCGGCAGAGATTAAACTGGCGCAGAAAGATTTTGCTGGCGCGCAAAACTTGCTGGCGAAAATCACACCTGCAGATTTAGAACAAAACCAGCAAGCGCGTTACTGGCAGGCAAAAATCGATGCCAGCCAGGGGCGTCCTTCCATTGATTTACTGCGCGCGTTAATTGCTCAGGAACCGCTGCTCGGCGCGAAAGAAAAGCAGCAGAATATTGACGCCACCTGGCAGGCGCTCTCCTCCATGACTCAGGAACAGGCGAATACGCTGGTGATCAATGCCGACGAAAATATTCTGCAAGGCTGGCTGGATCTGCAGCGCATCTGGTTTGATAACCGTAACGATCCCGACATGATGAAAGCCGGGATCGCCGACTGGCAGAAACGTTATCCGAACAACCCGGGCGCGAAAATGCTGCCAACGCAGTTGGTTAACGTAAAAGCGTTTAAACCCGCATCGACCAACAAAATCGCCCTGCTGTTGCCACTGAATGGCCAGGCAGCGGTATTTGGTCGCACTATTCAGCAAGGCTTTGAAGCGGCGAAAAATATCGGCACTCAGCCAGTGGCGGCTCAGGTAGTTGCCGCACCTGCCGCAGACGTAGCAGAACAACCTCAGCCGCAAACCGTGGATGGCGTTGCCAGCCCGGCACAAGCCTCGGTTAGCGATCTGACCGGTGAACAACCTGCGGCCCAGCCGGTGCCTGTAAGCGCCCCGGCGGCAACCACCGCAGCGGTAAGCGCACCCGCGAATCCATCCGCAGAGCTGAAAATCTACGATACATCATCACAACCACTTAGCCAGATCCTCAACCAGGTTCAACAGGATGGCGCGAGTATTGTGGTCGGTCCGTTGCTGAAAAATAACGTTGAAGAGTTGCTGAAGAGCAACACCCCGCTGAACGTGCTGGCACTGAACCAGCCGGAGAATATCGAAAACCGCGTCAATATTTGTTACTTCGCGCTTTCACCAGAAGACGAAGCGCGCGATGCAGCGCGTCATATTCGTGACCAGGGTAAACAAGCGCCGCTGGTGCTGATCCCGCGCAGTTCATTGGGCGATCGCGTAGCCAATGCGTTTGCGCAAGAGTGGCAGAAACTGGGTGGCGGCACCGTTCTGCAACAAAAATTTGGTTCCACCAGCGAATTACGCGCGGGTGTTAACGGCGGTTCTGGTATTGCTTTAACGGGTAGCCCGATTACTCCCAGAGCGACAACCGACTCCGGCATGACGACCAACAATCCAACGCTGCAAACAACGCCAACCGATGACCAGTTCACCAATAATGGCGGTCGTGTCGATGCGGTGTACATTGTGGCAACGCCGGGCGAAATCGCCTTTATCAAACCGATGATCGCCATGCGTAACGGCAGTCACAGCGGTGCGACGCTGTACGCCAGCTCCCGCAGTGCGCAAGGGACCGCTGGCCCGGATTTCCGCCTGGAGATGGAAGGCTTGCAGTACAGCGAAATCCCGATGCTCGCAGGCGGTAATCTGCCGTTAATGCAGCAGGCGCTCAGCGCGGTGAACAACGATTATTCGCTGGCTCGCATGTATGCGATGGGCGTTGATGCCTGGTCGTTGGCAAATCATTTCTCACAAATGCGCCAGGTTCAGGGTTTTGAAATCAACGGTAATACCGGAAGTCTGACGGCTAACCCGGATTGCGTGATTAACAGGAAGTTATCATGGCTACAGTACCAACAAGGTCAGGTAGTCCCCGCCAGTTAACCACCAAACAGACCGGCGATGCGTGGGAAGCACAAGCGCGTCGCTGGCTGGAAGGCAAAGGACTGCGGTTTATCGCCGCTAACGTGAACGAGCGTGGCGGCGAGATCGATCTGATAATGCGTGAAGGCCGGATCACCGTTTTTGTCGAGGTGCGTTACCGCCGCTCTGCGCTTTATGGCGGCGCGGCAGCCAGTGTGACCCGCAGCAAACAACACAAATTATTACAGACTGCCCGCTTGTGGCTCGCGCGTCATAATGGGAGTTTTGATACTGTGGATTGCCGGTTCGATGTGGTAGCCTTCACCGGGAATGAGGTTGAGTGGATTAAGGATGCCTTTAATGACCACTCATAATTAAGGTTTAAGGATTAGCGTGCAAGAAAGAATTAAAGCTTGCTTCACTGAAAGCATTCAAACTCAAATTGCGGCGGCAGAGGCGCTTCCGGATGCCATCTCCCGTGCAGCCATGACGCTGGTTCAGTCTCTGCTCAATGGCAACAAAATCCTCTGTTGTGGTAATGGAACTTCCGCTGCCAATGCACAGCATTTTGCTGCCAGCATGATCAACCGTTTCGAAACGGAGCGGCCCAGCTTACCTGCCATTGCACTAAATACTGATAATGTTGTCTTAACGGCGATTGCCAACGATCGCTTACATGATGAAGTGTATGCAAAACAGGTGCGAGCGCTGGGTCATGCGGGAGATGTATTGTTAGCCATTTCCACCCGTGGCAACAGCCGCGATATTGTAAAAGCGGTAGAAGCTGCCGTTACGCGTGATATGACCATTGTGGCATTAACCGGCTATGACGGCGGTGAACTTGCAGGTTTGTTAGGGCCACAGGATGTGGAGATCCGCATTCCTTCGCATCGTAGTGCTCGCATTCAGGAAATGCATATGCTGACGGTAAATTGCCTGTGCGATCTGATCGATAACACGCTTTTCCCTCACCAGGATGTTTAAGGAGAATACATGAAGGCATTATCGCCAATCGCAGTCCTTCTTTCCGCGCTGCTGTTGCAAGGTTGTGTTGCCGCTGCCGTAGTGGGTACCGCTGCTGTAGGTACCAAAGCCGCAACTGACCCACGCAGTGTCGGCACCCAGGTGGACGATGGTACCCTGGAAGTGCGCGTAAACAGCGCATTGTCGAAAGACGAACAGATAAAGAAAGAAACCCGTATTAATGTCACGGCGTATCAGGGCAAAGTGCTGCTGGTTGGGCAGTCACCAAACGCTGAACTTTCGGCTCGCGCTAAACAAATTGCGATGGGCGTCGACGGTGCCAACGAAGTGTATAACGAGATTCGTCAGGGCCAGCCGATTGGTCTGGGCGAAGCGTCTAACGATACGTGGATCACCACCAAAGTGCGTTCGCAGCTGTTAACCAGCGACCTGGTGAAATCGTCCAACGTGAAAGTGACCACCGAAAACGGTGAAGTGTTCCTGATGGGGCTGGTGACTGAACGTGAAGCGAAAGCGGCGGCAGATATTGCCAGCCGGGTAAGCGGCGTGAAGCGGGTAACCACGGCGTTTACGTTTATTAAATAGCAGCCCTTGTAATGCCTGATGCGACGCTTGCCGCGTCTTATCAGGCCTACAACGATGCAAACCGTAGGTCGAATAACGCGTTTACGCCGCATCCGACATGTTTTCCCTCAAATCAAACCAACAGCGCCAGCCCGCCGACAATCACACCAGACACTGCCACCATCGCCCCCGTCAGCCATAAGGCTTTCGCCGGGAACGCTTTGCGCAGCATAATCAGTGACGGCAAACTCACCGCCGGGAGCGTCATCAACAATGCCAGCGCCGGAGCGGTTCCCATGCCTGCCAGCATCATCGTTTGCACAATCGGAATTTCTGCTGCCGTGGGAATGACAAACAAGCATCCCGCTATCGCCATCGCCACCACCCACATCAGGCTGTTATCGACAGCACCATCGGCATGGGGGAATAACCAGACGCGAGCGGCACCCAACACCAGTACTGCAAGGATGTAAACCGGGATCGTACTCCAGAAAAGCGTCCATAGCGCCCTGCCCCAGCGGCTAAAAAATCCGCCCTGCGCTTCCGGTATGTCAATTTCGACCGGAGCCTGCGTTTGCGGTGTTTCACGCACCCATTTTTGCACCAGCGTCGCAATCAGCAACACCATCGCAAGGCCTGCAACCAGACGAATCGCGGCAAATTGCCAACCGAGGACAAACCCCATAAACACCAGCGTCGCCGGGTTTAACAACGGATTCCCCATCCAGAATGCCAGCGCCCCGCCCATCGATACCTGTTGGCGACGCATTCCCGCCGCGACCGGAGCCGCACAGCAGGTACACATCATGCCCGGCAGCGAAAACAGCGTTCCCAGCAGCGTGCCGCGAAAGCGCGATTGCCCAAGCGTACGCAGCAACCAGTCACGCGGGATCAGCACCTGAATCAACGAACCGAGGATCACCCCCAGCACCGCCGCTTTCCATACCGCGAGGAAATAGATCATCGCGTAATCCAACGCCGCCTGCCACGGATTAGCATCCGCCTGCGCAAGGATAGATTTACCGATACTGTGGGTTTCGGCAGCTGTAAACGCTTTGCCGTAGTAAGGTTGCCATTTCACATACCAGAGACCAGCAATGACAACGAGAAAGAAAAGCGCGGGTTTCCACCACTGAATGGGCGTTGCCGCCTGAGATGAAGACTGACCAGTCATAGCATTCCCCAGGAATAAGTTATGATAATTGAGCGCGTGAATATTACGCTCACTATCAATTCTTGGGAATAATTATTCAGCTCTTTTGCGTAATTCTGAAGAGCTTAAAATCGTCACACCTTCATGCTCAGGCCGCATCGCCTCTGCCAGCATGACCCGCGCCACGTCTCTCGCATCAATGGATTTCCAGTTACCTGGTAACAAACGGAACAGCGGCGCAAAAAGCGTTTCGTTCATCCGCTGTTTGCTACGATCGCCCAGCAACATCGAAGGGCGAGCAATGGTTAATTTCGGCCAGTTCTGGGAGATTAATGCTTCTTCCATCTCCCCCTTGACGCGGTTATAGAAAAACGGCGAGTGTGCATTGGCACCCATAGCACTGACCACCAGCATATGCTGCGCGCCCAGTCGCCGCCCGGTTAATGCGGTATCCACTACCAGCGTGTAATCGGCATGAATAAACGCCTCTTTGCTCCCCGCTTCTCGCCGCGTGGTGCCGAGACAACAAAACACAATGTCGATGGGATCGGTGACCTGCGCCAGCGCGTCGGTCAGTTGCGGATCATGGGGATTAAACACCCCGGGCATATCGCCCAACGGACGTCGCGTCGGCGCGGCTATGGCGTTAACTTTCGGTTCGTTAATCAACATCCGCAGCAGGTGACCGCCCACCAGCCCCGTTGCGCCTGTAATCAGTACCTGACTCATCTTCGCTCCTTTACAGAATTGTCTGCCTTGCGCTCCACGGCTCATGCACCAGGCTTAATAGACCATGAGGTAATTATCCCCGATTGTGGGAAATTCGCCTCATCCAATGCAACAACGCGGAGGAAGCATGAGTAAGAAAATTGCCGTTTTAATCACTGATGAATTTGAGGATTCAGAATTTACTTCACCCGCAGACGAGTTCCGTAAAGCCGGACACGAAGTGATTACCATTGAAAAACAAGCGGGTAAAACGGTGAAAGGCAAAAAAGGAGAAGCCAGCATGACTATCGATAAATCCATCGATGAAGTGACGCCAGCGGAGTTTGATGCCCTGCTGCTACCAGGGGGTCATTCACCGGATTATCTGCGTGGCGACAACCGTTTTGTCACCTTTACCCGTGATTTTGTGAATAGCGGCAAACCTGTTTTCGCCATCTGTCACGGTCCGCAGCTGCTGATCAGCGCCGATGTGATTCGGGGGCGCAAACTGACCGCAGTTAAACC